>ENA-ORRU01001695-ORRU01001695.1-human-gut-metagenome-genome-assembly--contig:-NODE-1695-length-12794-cov-3.136117_pt1 | contig 12794 bp, 14 predicted proteins | sample MGYA00242184_ERZ509151 | MGnify/ENA primary metagenome ERZ509151 (study PRJEB26280, sample SAMEA2338667) | human gut metagenome | biome: human gut; feature: human-associated habitat; material: faeces... | reverse complement strand
TTCTCTTGAACGAAAATAAGGATTTACAACATCCAAATCTGCAATATAAATATCTTTACTCGTTTGATTTCTCAAATAAAGAGCATAATTTATGGAAAATGTGGTTTTCCCCGAACCGTAATGTCCGCATATTATAGTAATTCTTTTACTTTTCATACTTATAATTAATAATAATATATTTTAAAATATTTTCAAATTCTATTTATAAAAAAAATAATTTTATACTTGAAAATAAAAATATAGTCGATATTATACTATATAGAATTTTATTTAGGAATATAATATTATGAAAAAATATATATTTATTTTTATGTTTTTATTTGCTTATTCTTTATTTTCTCAAAATTATGCAACCAATGACGCATATAATCCTAATCAAACCGCGGCAAATACAAACTCGGGAGAAAATTCTTCTATTACAAACGATGCTATTATGGGAAGAAAACCAGCTATAACTCAAACGGCAATTACGGGATTTAAAGAAATTCAATTAGGTTCTACGAGAGACGATGTTATAAATGCCATATTAAGCGATAATACGATGATACTGCCAAAAAAATATATGACGGGTTCGGTAGATATAGCCGCTGAAGAAAGCGCGACTTTTTTAGCTTTAGAAGAAAATAAATTTTATAAAAGCGGTTATTTTATTTTTAAGAACGATTCTCTTTATTCTATAACTATACATTTTCAGCCAAATCAAGTAGATTTTTTAGAACTTCTTTCGGCTTTAAACTCTAAATATAGCAAAGGAGCTTTTTTAGATGCAAACACTGTGGCTTGGCAAAATGGAAATATGCGAATGATACTTGAAAGACCTAGTATAGTTAAATATATCAATATGAATAATATAACTACGACTTCAGATACAAGAATAAAAGAAAAAGAATCCGCTCCGACTCAAAACGAAAGAAAAGACATATTGGAAGGATTATAATGCATAAATTTTTATTTATAATATTTTTTATTTTAATATTGTCATGTTCTAATTCTAAAAATAAAGATAATTCTACTAATAAAGTAGAAATAATTTTAAGCAATAAAGATAGTATGGAAATAAAAAAATATGATGAAAATGTTATAAAAGAATTGGCGGTTAATTCTTTGAAAGAATTTTTATCTTTGCCTTATAGCGCCGAAGGAGTATGGAAAGCCTATGAAAAATTTTATTCTTCTGCATATAAAGAGATTCTTAATAAATCGAGAAATATTAAAAATGTGGACGATTATGTTTTATCCGAGCCTTCTTTAGATTTTGAATTTGAAACTACAATAGATAAAGTTTATTCTGTAAAATTGGAAGGGAAAAAAGTTTATATAGAAGTTGATTCTTCTGTGTATGATAGAGTTAATGATTCGCATTCAAAAGCGAGACAAACTTTTATTATGGAATATGAAGATGGCAAATGGGTTATAAGCCGTTGATTTTTGAATTATTGTTAAATAATAATTTATGCAAAGGCGCTAAAAAATAATGAAAAATAAAAAGAAAAATAAAAAATCATCAAAAGCATCAAGAAATCTTCCGTTTGCAAGAATGCTTTTTATAGACAAAGAAATTGCAAAAGGCGATTATCCTTCCGCTCCTTTTCTTGCAAAGAAATACGGCGGCGTGAGTTTAATAACAATAAAAAGAGATATAGATTATATGAGGAATATGCTTCAAGCTCCGATTGAATACGACAAAACGAAGAAAGGTTATTTTTATTTGGATAAAATTTTTAGGCTTCCTCTTTTGTTTATAAACGAAGAAGAAGTTTTTTCGGGTTATGTCGCTATGAAACTTCTTTCTCAATATAAGGGAACTCCTATATATAGACATGTAAAAAATATTTTTGATTATTTTAATAATATAGTAATAAAGATAGATAAAAATAGTTTTGAAAAAAGAATAATTTTTATCGAAGAATATTCTCCCGATTTTTCCGAAAAGATTTGGAATATTTTAATTAAAGCTATAAAAGAAAATCGTTATATAGAATTTTCTTATAAAGGCGCTTGGCGAAAAAGCGAAGGACATGGTTATTATATCGCTCCTTATCAAATCGTTTCAAAAGCGGGAATTTGGTATTTTGCAGGATATTCAAAAAGGCAGGATGCGATTAGTTTATATTGTCTTCATAGAATAACCTCGATTAAACTTACCGATGAAACTTTTAAGCCTCCTAAAAATTTTAAATATACGAACGAAGATTATGATTCTTTCGGAGTATTTATAAACAAAGATATAAAGAAATGCAAAATAAGATTTTTTAACGAGTCTGTAGTATATGTTTCAGAGCGTAAATTTTCAAACGACCAGGTAATCGAAAAAAGAGAAGACGGTTCTATTATAATAACTTTTTCAAGCGGACAAATTTACGAGGTTTTAAGATTTGTTTTATCACAAGGTTGCAATGCAATTCCTTTAGAGCCAGACGAATTGGTTTGCGAATGGAAAAAGAATATAGAGATTATGTATAAAAATATTTAATTTATATTTTATATGTATTCTTTTTTGATAGCATTATGCAAAAGGCGATATACAGAAATTAACTATTTTAATATTTTACACCGTTATCAATTTAATTCCGTAAATATCTTCAAGTTCTTTATATTTTTTATCGCAAATATCTTTATCTCCGATAGAGCTACAACAATTTTGCATAAAATAAATTTTTTCTGTTATATTTCTTTCCGATTTATACATTTCGCAAAATTGTTTAACGGTTTCATAAACGCAATAATCTTTAGCTTCTCCGCAAATAAATATTTTATCATAATTTTTAATCTCTTTTGCCCAACTGTCGTCATATTGATTTTTGCTATTCGTTATAACTTCAGGTTTTATAGCGCCATACATTTCGGTAAATTTATCCAATCCTTTTATTATTTTTTTTATAGATGTTTTTTTTGACGCTTCAAAAAATGTAAGCATATTTGAAAGTTGTTTTTCAATAAGCCAACCGTCAGTTCCGTAAATGCAATGATACTGCCAAATAATTAAATTTTTGCTTCCCTGTTCTTTTAATTTTTTAACATAATCGATTTGAATATCTTTATAAACGGGAATAATCTCGCCGTTTTCTATTTTCTCTAAAGTAATTTCCGTAAAAGGCTCAGCATATTCTCCGTTTGGTTTTTTCCATAAAAAAGGATGAAAAATAGAATCGTAATTATGCGTATCCATAGTGGCGTAAATTGAAGATAAAGATTCAATATTTTCGTAAATAAATTTTATTATTCTTTTTATATCTTCAGAAGCTCCTTTAACGGGCAAAGCGCCTTTTTCAATATCTACAAAATCTCTTTGAGCGTCAATTATAAGCAAGGCTTCGTTTTTATTATTATTTTTTATATTAATCGAAGATGCCAAATTATAAATTTCGCTTTGGCTTATAGGATTTTCTTCTTTAGCGATATATTTTTCGTTAATAATTTTATTTAAATCAATCATAATAAAATTTCCTCTAATTTTTTAATTTTAAAATTATATCATATATTTGAATTTATTGTTATATTTATTCGTTAAAAAATATTTGACTTTATAATTAAAATTTTATATAATTTCAATAATATCATAATATAAGGAGTAAATATGAAAAACATAATAATCATATTATCTATTATTTTATTAAGTTTTAGCGTTTCATGTTCAAAAAGTAAATCTTCCGATTCAAAATTTAAAATTGGAATTTTGCAATTAGTAGAACATGCCGCTTTAGACGAAGCGAGTCAAGGTTTTATTGACGGATTAAAAGAAGCGGGATACGAAGATGGAAAAAACTTGATTATCGATTATCAAAACGCTCAAGGAGAACAAGCAAATTGCATAACAATCGCTCAAAAATTTATTAACGACAGAAGCGATTTAATTTTAGCGGTAGCGACTCCAGCGGCTCAAGCGGTTGCAAATCTTACAAAAGATATTCCAATACTTATTACAGCGGTTACCGACCCTGCGGATGCAAAACTTGTAGCCGATAATAATTTGCCAGGCGGAAATGTTACGGGAACTTCCGATTTGACTCCCGTTAGAGAACAGATGGATTTATTAAAAAGATTAATTCCGAATGCAAAGAGAGTCGCTTTTTTATATAATTCAAGCGAACAGAATTCTAAATTTCAAGTAGACATTGCAAGAAAAAAAGCGGAAGAAATCGGATTAACAACGAGAGATGCGACTATAACAAACCCTAACGAAATACAACAAATTGTTCAAAATCTTGTCGGAAAAGTTGACGCTATATATGTGCCAACCGATAATATGGTTTCTGCGGGAATGCCAACCGTAATATCTATAACCGAACCAGCAAAAATACCCGTTATATGCGGAGAAGAAGGAATGCTTAAAGCTGGAGGTTTGGCTACTTACGGAATAAATTATTATGAGCTTGGAAAATTAACTTCAAAAAAGCCGTAAAAATATTAAAAGGAGAATCTAAACCTGCAGATATGCCGATAGAATATTTAGAAAATCTAACTTTAAAAGTAAATATAGAAGCGGCTCAAAAATTAAATATAACGATACCTAACGATTTGTAAAAACAATTTTAAATAATAAAAGCCTGTATTAATTATAATATGGGCTTTTTTATTTTATAAATATAAATTAAAAAATAAATGTTTAATATAAAAATAATCGTCCAATATGACGGCACGGATTTTTGCGGATGGCAGATACAACCGAATTTAAGAACAATTCAAGGCGAAATATATAAAGCCGTTCAAAAAATTTATTCAAAGAAAATAACAATTTACGGATGCGGAAGAACGGATGCGGGAGTTCATGCTTTAGGACAGGTTGCAAATTTTAGAATTCCAAAAATGCTTGTCCCTATAGAAAAAGTTCATATAGCTTTAAATTCATGTTTGCCAAAAGATATAAGAATAATATCGGCTGAGATTATGCCCGAAAATTTTAACGCGAGAGCTTCGGCTAATTTTAGAGAATATTTATATATTGTTTATAACGGAGATATTTCTTTTCCGTTTTATGAAAGATACGCTTGGTTTTACAGAAAAAATATTATAAACGAAAAATTAATTAACGAATATGCAAAATATTTAATAGGCGAACATAATTTTACTTCTTTCTGCTCAACGGAAGATGAAAACGATTCAAAATTTCGATATATAGAAAAAGTTTTTGCGATAAGAAAAAAAGACAATATTTATTTTATAATAAGAGGAAACGCTTTTTTGCATAATATGGTTAGAATTATTGTAGGCACTTTAGTGGAAGGACAGAGAAAAAATAAGCCTTTAAATTTTATAGAAGAGATAATAAAAGAAGAGGATAGAACTAAAGCTTTGGTTACCGCTCCCGCACATGGATTATATTTTAGAAAAGCTTTTTTTAATTATTAAAATATTCTAAAATTCTATAAATCATTTTTTTAATATTCGTATTTTATTTTTTAGTTTGAAGCGAATAATAATATATATAAATAGTTTTTTATTTTATTTCATTTTTGAAGCCATTATATTGGCAACTATAGAACCCGATATATTATGCCATACGCTGAATATTGCGCCAGGAACCGTAGCCAAAGGCATAAAAGCAAAATGGGTAGAGGCTAAAGAAGTTGCAAGCCCAGAGTTTTGCATTCCTACTTCTATTGATATAGCCTTACATTTTGAATTATCTAAACGAAGCAATTTGCCAATCATAAAACCTAATAGATAGCCTAAACAGTTATGAAGCATAACTACTATAATAATTAAATACCCTACATGCATCAATCTTGAAGAATTAGCGGAAACTACTGCGGCTACTATCGAAACTATTGCAAGAACGGATATAAGAGGCAGTATTTCTTTTATATGGTTTGTAAATTTATGGAAAAATCTATTTATTATAAATCCCAATCCTATTGGTATTATAACGACTTGAACTATAGATATAAACATATTAACGGCATTTACATTAACTCTTTGCCCAGCGTATAATAAAGTTAAAAGAGGAGTGACGATTGGAGCTAAAATAGTAGATACCGAAGTCATTCCAACAGATAAAGCTACATCTCCTTTTGCAAGATAAGTCATAACATTTGAGGAAGTTCCGCCAGGACAAGTTCCTACTAATATAACTCCTACCGCTAATTCTGTAGGCAATTTAAAAATTATAGAAAGCAAAAAAGCCAAAAGAGGCATTATGCTAAATTGAGCTATCGCTCCTATTATTATATCTTTCGGTCTTGTAAATACGACTTTAAAATCTTCAAATTTTAGAGTAAGTCCCATTCCAAACATTACTATCATTAAAAGATAATTGACATAACTCGTTTTTATAAAACTTACCGATTTAGGAAAAAATAAAGATAATGTAGCCACTATCAATACTATTATAGCCATATTTTTCCCAAAGAAATTACTTATATTTTTTAATATTTTCATTTTTTGTCCTTAATTCATTAAATTATTATTTTGTATAAAAAACTATTTTAATATAGCTCCCATATTTGCCGATTGAACGAGTTTTCTATATCTTCCAAGCCATCCTTTAATTTCTTCCAAAGGTTTAATTGAAATTTCTTTTTTTCGTTTTTTCATTTCTTCGTCAGATATTTCAAGGTTTATTGAATGATTTGGAATATCTATGCTTATAATATCGTTTTCTTTTATAAAAGCTATTTCGCCTCCGCTTGCAGCTTCTGGAGAAACATGTCCTATAGAAGCTCCTCTTGATGCTCCTGAAAATCTTCCATCCGTTATTAAAGCGACATCTTTATCTAATTTCATCCCCGCTAAAGCCGAAGTTGGATTTAACATTTCGCGCATTCCTGGACCGCCTTTTGGACCTTCATATCTTATAACTACAACATCGCCTTTATTTATTTTTCCCGCATATATCGAAGTTATCGCATCCTCTTCAGATTCAAACACTCTTGCGGGACCTTTATGAACGAGCATTTCATCGGCAACTGCAGAACGCTTTACAACGCAACCGTCTTTTGCTATATTTCCCCAAAGAATCGCTATGCCTCCCGTTTTGCTATAAGGATTTTCTATATTTCTTAAAACTTTATTATTTTTATTAATGGCGTTTTTTATATTTTCCGAAATCGTTTTTCCCGTAACCGTTATAAGCGAGGTATTTAAAAATCCGCCTTTTTCAAGCTCTTTCATTACCGCTGAAATTCCGCCCGCTTTATATAAATCTTCTATATAGTTTGGACCTGCTGGCGCTAAATGGCATAAATTAGGAGTTTTATCGCTAACTTCGTTTATAGTTTTTAAATCTATTGGAATTCCCGCTTCGTTGGCTATGGCAAGCAAATGCAAGACGCTATTTGTCGAGCAACCTAAAGCCATATCAACCGCTAAAGCGTTTTTAAAAGATTCGGGAGTTATTATATCTAAAGGTTTTATATTTTTTCTTAATAATTCCATTACTTGCATTCCCGCTTTTTTTGCAAGCGAAGTTCTTGCTGAATAAACCGCTGGAATAGTTCCGTTTCCAGGCAATGCAATTCCTAAAGCTTCGGAAAGACAATTCATGCTATTAGCCGTATACATTCCCGCGCATGAGCCGCAACTTGGACATGTATTTTGAGCGAAATCTTCAAGCTCTTCATCGTTTATTAAATTCGCTTTTTTAGCCCCAACCGCTTCAAATATGCTCGATAAACTTATTTTATCTTCGTTATGCTCGCCTGGAAGCATAGCGCCTCCGCTTATTACAATTCCAGGAATATTCATTCTTAAAAGTCCCATTATCATTCCAGGAACTATTTTATCGCAATTTGGAATCAAAACTACTCCGTCAAGTCCATGTGCTATAACCATACTTTCAACAGAATCGGCAATAAGCTCTCTCGAAGGCAGAGAATATTTCATTCCCAAATGTCCCATTGCAATTCCATCGCAAACTCCAATCGAAGGAATAAGAATCGGCGTTCCTCCTCCGATTAGCACTCCCGTCTTTACGGCTTGAGAAAGTTTATCTAAATGAATATGTCCAGGAACAATTTCGCTATATGCAGAAATAACTCCAATTAAAGGTCTTTTAAGCTCTTCATCCGTATAACCCATAGAATAAAATAAAGACCTATTTGGCGCTCTTTCGTCTCCTTTCAAAACTCTATCGCTTCTTAAAGAACTATTTTCTCTGAAACTCATAATTATCTCTCCGTTTTTAATAAAACTTGCTTTTTTAAAAATATGCGATATATTCTATTCTATAAAATATAAAAATCAATATCTATAATCTTAAAAAATTTTTATAGAATTTTTTTATATTTACACTTGACAAAAAAAACTATTATATTATTATAACCATAAAATCAGATATATTTACGGAGTAGACTAATGGAAAAAATACAATCTCTAAATTTTTTAGACGAAATAAAAATCTTAAACGGCTATTTTGCAAAGTTTGACGATGATTTTGACGATTACGATTATGATGACGAAGACTTTGACGATGATGACGATTTCGATGACGAAGACTTTGACGATGATGACGATTTCGATGACGATAACGAATACATGGACGATTTAGACGATTTTGAAGATGATGATTTTGACGATGATTTCGATGACGACTTTGACGATGACGAATAATACAAACGGTTTTTAAAGCGGGTGATTTAATGGCTGAAAAAAATAATAATAAATTCGCTAAAGATAATTATAATAAATTTTATAAAAAGAAAAACAAAGAACAGTTTTATAAAAAGAAAAATAATCATAATAAGCAACATAAAAATAATAAAAAAACGATAGAAGAATATGAGCGAATTTATCTTAATAGAAGAATGAACGATAATTCTGAAAAGCCTATATGCCCGATTTGTAATAAGCCGATATATATAACGGAAGAAGGAATAAATCATAATGCTACGGGAAATCTCGCTCATTTTGAATGCGTATTAAACGAAATAAAACAGAATAATATAAACGATATTGAAGAAAACGATAAATTAGTTTATTTAGGCTCGGGAACTTTCGGAATAATACAAGAAAGAAATAGCGGCAAAAACTCCAAACTCTTTGTGCGAAAGAGAATAAATTACGAAAATAGAAAAGTTAAAAAAATCGATAATGACGCGGACCCAGAAGAAGAGGAGTTATTTAATGTATGATAGATTCGGATAATATTCCAATTGGATTTTATTCCGCAGCTTTAAAGTCGGGATTAAAAAATAACGATTACGATTTAGCCATAATAAAAAGTGAGCCTTCAAGCGTTGTATCGGCTTTATATACTCAAAATAAATTTCAAGCCGCTCCCGTTTTATTTTCAAAAAAGAACGATAAAAATAAAATAGATTTGCTTATAGTAAATAGCAAAATAGCAAATTCTTTAACGGGAAAGAAAGGATATGATAATGTTTTGAATATTACAGATTTTGCAAGTAAATTTTTTAAATGCAAGAGAGATAATATTTTAATCGCTTCTACGGGAATAATCGGAGTTCATTTAGATACGGAAAAAATTAAAAACGCTATTAAAAAATCTTCGTTAAATGAAGGTTTTGAAAATATAGCGAGAGCGATACGAATGCGAGATAAATTCGATAAAGTATATACGGCAAAATTAAATATAGAAAATAAAACCGCTCATTTTTACGCTATAGCCAAAGGAACTTCGATAGTTCATCCAAATATGGCTACAATTTTATTATTTATTTTTACGGATTTAAATGTAGATAAAGAAGCTTTAAATAAAGCTTTTAGAGAATCGATAGATAAAACTTTAAATAGAATATCGATAGACGGAGAAACTTCAACAAACGATACGGCGATTATAATGGCTAACGGAGCTATTAATAATAAAATGATAACGATAAAAAATAAAAAATCATTTAAATTATTAAAAGATAAATTAGACGATATTTGCGCCAATCTTTCAAAAATGATAGTTTTGGACGGAGAAGGAATGACTAAAGCTATTATAGTTTCGGTTGAAAGAGCAAAAACTCAAAAAGATGCATTCGATATAGCCAAGACAATAGCGACTTCAAATTTGATAAAAATATTATTTATATCGTTAAATCCTAATTATGAGAAAATTCTTTCAGCTATAGGAAATACGAATATTAATATAAAAAATCTTTCGCTTTCTATAAACGGAATAAATATATATAAAAACGGAGAGTTAAATAAAAATAAGTCGGATATTAACAAATTAAAAGACGGTTTCAATAGAGAAAGAAAAGAGCATTTTATAGTTTTAGATTGCGGTTATAATACGAAATACGAAGATTATTATTATTTTACGGATATGAATCAGGAATATATCTCTACTCATTGTTCTTATAATATATAATTTTATTTCAGGATTTTTTAGTTTCTGCCTATTTTCGCCGATTTTTTTAAAATAAATACTTGACAAATTTTTTAAAATATTGCATAATTTAATCATTAAAAAATATTATTAAGGAGGGCTCTAAAAATGGAAGGACAAAAAAAATTTTATCTATTATTAATTATCTTATCTCTAATTGCGCTATTTTCAATAAGTTGCAATAAGGATAAAACAGGAACAGAGGAAAGAAAATTATCTTATTATGAGGGTAATTGGTATGGAAAACCAGATGAGAAAACTGCTGAAATGAATATACTTACCATAAATGCTGACAGTTCTGTCACTTTAAAGGATGGCACTAATCCTGATGTAACAATTCCTCCGTCTTCTATAACAAGAGTTAGCGATACAAATTATACTACTATATATAATGATTCTAGTGTTAGTATAGATGTAAAATTGACTCTTATTTTTAGTAGCGATACACAGGGAAAGTTAACAATGGAAACAGGAACAGATTCAGCAATTGTAGATATTACTAAAAAATAATTAAGGTTAATAATAGTTAAGATAATTAAAAGGCATCGTATTTTAATGCGGTGTCTTTTTTATTATATTCATAGTAATGGCGATAAATAATCGTCATTACTATGACAAAGTCCGAAAGCGATATCCTTATTTATAATATAAAGAAATATTTTCGTTAAAAGCTGGCTTTAGACTAATAAAAAAAATTCTGAAAACAGTTATACCGAAAAATAAAAGCGTTAATATACTATTAAATAAACTACATTATAAATCTAATTTTCCGATAATCGATAGTAAATAAATTAAAAACGGAATTAAAATTATGAAAAAAATCACGTTACATATTATTTGTATAATCAGTTTCTTCGCAACAGCTTGTTCCTCGAATAATGCGGAAGTGGCAGGCAATGTGAAAAGTATTGTTTTCAATTCGGAGGAAAGTGTGACGAACTCCGATTTCAACAAAATACTCGATACCACCTTCCGGGTCATTCCCCTTGCGACGAATGACGAGTGCTTAATATCCAATATCGATAGATTGGAAATCGTGGACGGAAAGTTTTATATCATGGATCATATGTCGCAGTCGGTCTATGTTTTCAATCCGGACGGGAGTTATGCCGGAAAAATCCATAAGCACGGGCGCGGCCCGGGTGAGTATACCAATCTATCCTTTATGACCGTTACAGATCGTAGTATTATTGTAATAGACCATTTTGTAGGAAAACAGATATTCTATGACCGTCTGACCTTACAACCTGTTTTGGATGACTATGATTTATTCAAACGTCTCAGGTGTACAGAATTATTTGCCATTGGGGATATTATTTATTATATGAACGATTGGAGTAATTCTGCGATTGGTAAATACCGGCTTTTTTCGAACGCTCGGGATGGGGATGGCTATTCCAAATATCTGCCTTTTAAAAAAGATCCCGGTGTACTGGGAATAAACGGCCCCCAATACGGAATAGCAGGAAACGAAGCCCTGATGATTTATTCGGGAGACGATCATATCTATAAGTTTTCCAAAGACAGTGTCTGTGTGCAATACCGTATGGAGTTCAAAGACCCCAAAGCCAAATACACTTCGGGGCGACCCGAAAAAGTTTTCGAGGATAACCGGGGGCGAAATGCCGTATTGGGGATAAACCGGATTCAGCAATCGGAACGGTATATTTTTGCGGAGGTGACTTTTACGGGTGAAAAGGATTATTATTTCTTATATGACAAGGTGGACGATAAAATGTCGATCTATGAATTTGCTACCGATAGTAATTTTTCGGATAAATTCTTTTTCAGCGTAAAACGTGTGATCGGCAACGAGGTAATATATTGGATTAACGCAAATACTTTTGCACACGGATATAAAAACATATCGGACAGAACACCGAAAACCGGGTTTGAAAAAGAGTTGTACGGATTGCTGGATAAACTGTCCGAGAACGATAACCCGGTATTGTTCGTATTCGACATAAAACAGGAGGAATAGCCATGCGGCGTTTCGGACTTATCGGCCGGCCGCTGGGGCACTCCGCCTCGGCAGCCTATTTCGCGGCGAAATTCGAACGCGAGGGGATTGCCGACTGCACCTACACCCTCTACGAACTGCCCGAAATCGGGGCGCTGGAGCGCCTGCTGGCGGAGACTCCCGACCTGTGCGGCTTCAACGTCACGATCCCCTACAAACGCGAGGTCATGGCGCTGCTCGACGACCTGTCGCACGATGCGCGGCTGGTCGGCGCCGTAAACTGCGTGCGCCGTACGGCAGACTCACGCCTCGTGGGACACAATACCGATGTCATCGGCCTGCGGGCCGCCTTCGACTGCCTGCTCGGGGGCGAACAGCCCTCGCATGCCCTCGTACTGGGTACGGGTGGGGCGTCGCAGGCCGTGCAGTATGTGCTCGCCGAGCGGGGCATCCCGTTCGACCTCGTGTCACGTGACGCCGCAAAGGGCAACTACACCTACGACAACCTGCCGTGCGAGGCCGTGGAGCAGAGCCGCCTCATAGTCAACGCATCGCCCGTGG
>ENA-ORRU01001687-ORRU01001687.1-human-gut-metagenome-genome-assembly--contig:-NODE-1687-length-12860-cov-2.695431_pt1 | contig 12860 bp, 12 predicted proteins | sample MGYA00242184_ERZ509151 | MGnify/ENA primary metagenome ERZ509151 (study PRJEB26280, sample SAMEA2338667) | human gut metagenome | biome: human gut; feature: human-associated habitat; material: faeces... | reverse complement strand
GTGTAGTGAATCGGCAGTCGGGTCGATACCCAAATAGGCAGTCACCTGCTCTTTGCTTAACAACTCTTCTGTTCCCGGCATGATGTCCTGCAACATGCCACGCCATCTCAATTCTTCTACAAAATTCATCGTATTACTCTATTAATTAGTTGTTTTTTATTGTATTTCAATCCCATGTGCGACAAAAGTACGACTCTTTCTCGGAAGATACAACTCTTATGCCCTAAAAAAGACATTTTGGATATTTCGGCGGATCGTCTCACGCAACACTTCCACTTCTACCCCACGCACTTTGGCTGCCCGACACAGGATATCTTCAATATCAAGCGAACTGTTGTCCGTTTCCAGAAACAACCGTTCGTCGGGTACTGTCTGCATCGTTTCATCAGGATAATGTTCTCCAAAAGAGAGATAAAAGCCCTTTTTTAGCAACTGCACCGCCTGCTCCGGTTTTCCACGAAAACCATGCCATATCCAAGCTTGTTGGGGACGAAATTCTTTTTTCACTGCTAACAGCTCGTCCATTGCTTTCACGCAGTGGATAATCAACGGCAAACCATACTCTTCCGACAGCCTCACCTGCGCTTTAAACACCGTTAACTGAAGTTCCATTGAAGCTGCTGCCAATTTATCCAATCCCGCTTCTCCTGCGGCGACAAACTGCTTTTTCCGCAACTGCTGCTTAAGATAATCCAAAAGCTGTCCGGCATTATGCTCTGTCAACTCCCAGGGATGAATGCCGACAGAATAATAATATCCCCTATCCACTTCCACATCTCCTGCGAAAGGCATATACGATGGAGAGTCCGCCAACAGCGGATAATTCACGATAGATTTTCCCAGAGAATCGGCCTCCAGTTTATGAGTATGAATATCCAAAATGTCAGTCACATTCTTTTTCATCTTCTATTTCTCATTTTAATTGTTTCAAGGTACGGGATCATAGCCGGAACCACCCCAGGGATGGCATCGCAGAATACGCCGCACAGCGAGGTAAAGCCCCTTTACAGGACCGTGTTTCTTAATTGCTTCGACAGCATAAGCCGAACAAGTTGGCGTGAATCGACAAGAGGGAGGAGTAAGAGGCGAAATACAAACCCGGTAAAAGTAGATGGGAACAAGCAACAAGAAAGAGAATACTTTCCTCAAAATTCCCGTTAAGAATACCCACAGGGCAGATATCCGGGAGTTACGAGGTTTCATGAGGATAATTTTTCAGAGATGCGCGCAAGCGCTATTTTCATCTTTTCTTCCAATTCGGAAGTTGCAATAAACTCGTCCGACAGATAGATAAAGGCAACGGCTAACCGCTGCTCCCGGCGTTGCAATTCGTCCACCAGGAGAGATTTGTTCTTCCGGTAGGCTTCGCGTATCTGACGTTTCACACGGTTGCGTTTCACCGCTCGTTTAAAACGACGTTTCGATACACTGATTAATATAGAAGCAGGAGCCTCGCCCTGCTCAACAGGCATATATACAACGCGTATCGGAAAGATGGAAAACGACTTCGAAACGCCGCCTTCAAACATCTTTCCGATCAAAATTTTACTATTCAGCCTTTCGGCTTTACACAAAGTATATATACCCACTCTGTTTATTTATTGTTTTCTCTGATAAACATATCAAGTGCGGCAGTCATTGACGGAGCCTGCACCGTAGGAGCTTCAAGGTCCAGACGGAGACCTGCGTCACGTACAGCCTGTGCGGTAGTAGAGCCGAAAGTGCCGATCTTAATCTCTCTCTGATTAAAATCAGGGAAGTTCTTCTTCAATGAAGTCACTCCGGCAGGGCTGAAGAACACTAACATGTCATAATCAAACTCCTCGTCCGGTGTAAAGTCGTTGCTCACTGTACGGTACATCACAGCTTCTGTATGCTGAATGTTATTCTTGTCGAGCAAGTTTTTCACATCGTCATTGTGTACGTCTGACATCGGAACGAGATATTTCTCCGTTTTATGCTTCACAATGGAAGGTATCAGGTCCTCAATCTTTCCGGTAGCTCCGAAGAAGATCTTACGCTTGCGGTATTGCACATATTTCTGAATATACAACGCAACAGCTTCCGTCACGCAGAAATACTTCATCGTTTCGGGAATTGTCACGCGCAATTCAGTACACAAAGTGAAAAAATGGTCAATAGCATGGCGCGAAGTGAATATTACGGCAGTGTGGTCGAGAATCGAAATTTTCTGTTGCCGAAATTCTTTCGCCGAAAGACTTTCAACCTTAATAAATGGTCGGAAATCTATTTTAACGCCATACTTTTCAGCTATGTCGTAATAGGGAGATTTCTCTGACGCAGGCTTAGGCTGCGACACTAGTACTTTTTTAATTTTCAACGTCCTAAAATTTTATTAGCAAAATATTGTTCATTTGAATCATACCTTGATAGAGTAGCAAACAAGGTACTATTTCAAGAGCGCAAAAGTACAAAATTAATAGGAAAAGCCCGCTAAATTGATGAAAAAAAAGCTTTATCCACTTATAAAACATCAATATTTTAGTGAAAATTAAAATAATAGCCCCAATTATGACCAAATTTGTGAGACTTAAATCAAAATAAACTAGAAAAAGAACGAATGGAAAGAGGGCAAATCCGACATAATATATGAGCGCAGAATAGGATTCCAGCCATATATTTGTCTTATTTTTATCAAAAAACGTCCACCCAAGAAACATGTAAATCAGCCATTTTAGTAAGAAATAAGCAAGGCAGAATCCAACGTAGATACCCAGCAAAAGGAGGGGGGATACCTGGTTCATCAAAGCAGGGCATGTATCATGAAAATAATTGAGAAATGTGATACCCGACAAGACACAAGTCTGCAACACAAGCACAAGGAGATAACGCACATCGGCTGCCGTAGAACTATCAAAAATGCTTGTCCGTTCGCGATGCAGCACAAAGTCTTTCACTTGCTGCGTGAGAAACTTCTTTCCGCGTGCCAGAGCGATGGAGGACAGAAAGAAACAGGCGAGTAAGGTCAGCGCAATCACATCATCCGTGCGGGGAGAGTAGGAGATGGGGGTTCCCTCAAATCCGGAGTTTAGTATAGCGGCTATCATATCGCTGCAAATTTACGGATAGAAGCGTCCCATACGGGAGTTGCAGCTCCACCGCTTCTTCCGGTGTTCGTGCTACTTTCCATATATCACCGTGCTGCCGGCGCATGAAGTTTTCTTCTATCGCCCGTTCGAGCATTTCGAGCAGCGGATCAAAGAAGCCGTTTACATTCAGAATGATAATCGGGTTCAGATACAGTCCAAGCTGCTTCCATGTGATAATCTCAAGCAACTCCTCCAGAGTGCCGCATCCACCCGGCAACGCAATGATGCCGTCGCTCAGATTCGCCATCTTCTGCTTGCGTTCGTGCATGGAAGTGACTTCGATCAGTTCCGTCAGACCTGTATGATGCCAGTTTTGCTCTACCATGAAGTGGGGGATAACTCCGGTCACTTCACCGCCATTCTCCAACACTGCATCGGCTACGGATCGCATCAGTCCGATACTTCCGGCACCATTTATCAGACGGATATGCTGTTTGGCAAGCAGGCTGCCGAGCTTTTCGGCTGCTTCAAAATATACGGAGGCTATCTTAGTGCTGGATGCGCTGTACACGCATACGGAATGTATCTGATTCATTGTCTTTTGCAAGTTTACTGGATGAATGGGTACAAAAGTACAAAGAAATCATATACATATCAAAATGAATGTGCAATTTATGTTTCGGTTTGATTTTTTAAAATTCAAAGCTATAGGTTATGGATGGGACTATCCCGTAAAGATAGATTTTATATGTTTTCGCGGCATCCATAGAATAATGTACATCTCCACGCCCTGCATAAATAGAAAATACATTCTTCCTGTTATAAAGATTAATAATTGAACAAGTAAGAGTTCCTTTTTTCATACGATAGACTGCTGATAAATCCAATTGATGGTAAGCAGGTGCACGATAACCATTTCTAGAACTATAAATATACAAAAGAGCACCTTGAAACTCATATTTACCAACCGGAAGAGTCAAATTCATCCCCGAACAATAAGAGAAAGTAGAAGCTAACGACCATCGTTTATTGATATTGTAGTTCAAAAACAATTTCAAATTATGAGGTCTGTCATACACCGGACGATATTCTGTGTCCTTTATATTAGCCAGTCGGTTGCGAGCGTGAGAAAGTGTATAGCTTGCCCAACCCGTCAGATTTCCTCTGTTCTTGGAGAGATAAAATTCCACTCCATAACTTTCAGCTTCTCCTTGTTCTACCTCTTTCTCAATCAAATTATTCATAAAGATGTTGACATTATCTTTAAAATCAATGATATGATCTGACTTTCGATAGAAGGCTTCCACGGAAAACGTATACTGCCGATCTGCCTTGTTCCATTCATATCCGGCAGCCAACTGCCTCATCACTTCAGGTTCCAGATTCCCATTGGCTGGAATCCACATATCCGATGGGATACCAACAGAAGAATTAGAAAGCATGTGCAGGTTCTGCGAAGCCTGATTGAAAGATATATTCAAACGGTTGTTATGATTCAGATCATAAGAAAGTTCCGCTCTCGGTTCGGGAACGATAAATGTCTTTGCTTCATAACCGGGACCTGAAGGGGTACGAAGTGCAGATAGCCGAATCCCTCCATTTAATTGAAAACGGGAAGCAAACCGATACTCGATTTCTCCATAAAGCGCTATATCCAGCATTTTCCTCCGGTCCATCCGAAAAGGGACCACATGAGTGAAGCCACCATAGTTATCAAGACTGCCCGGTCTTGTAGTAAAAAAATGCAGCGCTCCTCCAGCTTTTATTTTCAGATTGCGGGAAGCAGTATGCTCCATATCATACTTCAGTTGATAAGATTGCACATTTGACTTCCACAAATAATGCAACCCATCCGAATAATTCTTATAGCGATAATAGTAATTACTAAAGATAGCACTCAAGTTAGCATAAGTCTTATGGTTAAGTACATGATTCCAACGGAAAGTAGATGTAGCATTTCCCCAATCCATTCCATATCCCCGAACAAACCGGTCAAAAACAGTATGGTCGCCACCTGCATATACTGAGAAATAAATCCGATTACGGTCGTTAATAATCGTATTAATCTTTGCGTTTACATCGTAAAAGTACATCTGTGGATCTGGTGCAAGCTTATTTCCCAACAAACTGCAAGTTAGCCCGGGATAAGCAAATCTACCGGCAACCAGATAGGAACTTTTATCCTTCTCCAACGGGCCTTCGAACATGACTTTGGAGGCAACCAACCCGACTGTAGCCATTCTTTTACATTCTTTATTGTTGCCCTCTTTCATCCGTACATCAATCACTGAAGAAGCCCGTCCACCAAAGTTCAGCGGGAAATACGATTTATACAGATTCACACTTTGCACCGCATCATTATTGAACGCAGAGAAAAACGAAAGGGCATGATTAGGATTAAAGACGATAGCTTCATCAAGCAGAACCAAGTTCCCCCATTGGTTACTGCCACGCACAGAGATATTATTCGCTCCTTCATTTCCACTAGCAACTCCAGGGAGGAATTGTAGAGACTTCAACAAATCGGGCTCACCACCTACTGTCGGCAGAGCCTGTATATCCTTCTGCCCTAACCGAAACTGCCCGGTATGCCTACGGTCTGCCACTACTTCCACATCCTTTAGTTGATAATTGCCTGGCTGAAGGGCAAAGTTCAAAACTCTATCTGAGGTTATATTCAAAGTATCTGTCTGCGTAACATAGCCTAAAACGGAACAGTGAATAATTCGTTTCCCCTTTTCAAGACTTAACGAATACATACCATACGAATTTGTAGAAACTCCAACACCCGATGTATAATCAAAAACATTGGCATCAGACAAAATCTCTCCGGTCTGCCCATCAACGACGCGCCCTCTCACAACCAATGCCTGTGCCAATAGCTCTGAAAAAGGACCGAAACAAAAAAGCACAAACAGGAATATGTAAACGACCAGTTTCTTCATATACAATATTATATGTTAATGTCTTCTATCTATAAATATTCCTTTCTCTGAATAAGCACTTACCCGAAAAATACCCCACACGTTACCGCTAATATTACTTTCTACATTTGTGGGAGTAGGGGTATATGCACCTCCATCCGTCCGAAGTTGCTCAATAGCCTTATCATAAATATCGTAGCATGCTTTAGATATAGATTCCATAGTGATAAATACAGAATCACCAATGGTTGGATAATGCGACCCGGGAGCAATATTCCTCACGCCTTCTCCGTCACTCACAAGAAGATCAACTACTGTATCGCCCAAATGTTCATCACTCAGGATAGAATAAGACCAATGTTCATCAGCTCTAAATAACCGATAGATAGATGAGATAGGAAACGTCAAAGAAGAATGCCCATCCACATGAAACAGATAATAATTATCTATCTCCGGCTGATTGACAAAACTAATAATAGGAGCCCAAGATGCCGTTTTTCCTTCTCCTAAATCAAAACTCTGTACTTTCAAATCTGTTATTTCAGTTTTAGGAACCATTATCTCTGTAGCTGTGTGATGCTCTCCTTTATAATAAATATCCAGCATATAGGTATGTCCCTCAATGCCATAGATCTTTGTAGTCACATATATTCCATGCCCCCTAAGCCACTCTTGAGAGCTCATCATAACCTCTTCCTCTTTCTGAGTACGATAATTCCAGTAATTTAAATAGAAAACGCCATCCCCTTTGCGAGGTACTATCAATCGGAGCGTATCTTTAATTCCTGCTGTCACGTCCTCTATAACTACTTCCGCATCTTCAATACCCTCATAATGCCACTTTTCTGCAGAAATAGCAGCAGGCTTATTCAAGTGAAAAAAATAAGGAGGAGGACCGTTTGAAATAAGCCCTCGGAAAACAATGCCATCAGCTACATTATCAGGCATGTTGACTTTAAACTCTTCTTCGCAGGATAAGAAAAAAAGACAAAGGAAGCCAATCCCCCAGCTGGCAATATAGTTAATATATACAGGTTTCTTCATTAGCTATTTCATTTTAATGTCTTCTATCTACAAACATCCCTTTCTCAGAATAAGCACTCACCCGAAAGATTCCCCACACGTTACCACTAATATTGCTTTCCACACTGGTGGGAGTAGGGGTATATGCACCTCCATCTGTCCGAAGTTGCCCAATAGCCTTATCATAAATATCATAGCATGCTTTGGATATTGACTCCATTGTGATAAATACAGAATCACCAATGACTGGATAATGCGACCCAGGCGCAATATTCCTCACCCCCTCACCATCACTCACAAGAAGGTCCGCTACTGTATCGCCCAAATGTTCATCACTCAGAATGGAATATCTCCAATTTTCATCAGCCCAAAATAAGTAATGAATAGATGAAACCGGGAATGTCAAAGAAGAATATTCCTTCACATGGAATAGATAATAATTGTCGATCTCCGGTTGATTGACAAAACTGATAATAGGAGCCCAAGATGCCGTTTTTCCTTCTCCTAAATCAAAACTCTGTACTTTCAAATCTGTTATTTCAGTCTTAGGGATCATTGTTTCTGTGGCTGTATGATGTTCTCCCTTATAATAGATATCTAATGTATAGGTATGCCCTTCTATACCATACATTTTTGTAGTTATATATACTCCACGTCCCCTATACCGCCAGTTACCTAATGGCTCATATTCCATTTTCTGAGTCCTGTAATTGTAATAATGCAATTCCACATAAGAAGAGCCTTCTTCTTCTTGAGGAATTAGTAACTGGAGAGTATCTTTAATTCCTGCCGTGACATCTTCTATCACAATCTCGGCATCTTCAATCCCTTCATAATAATACTTCTCTGCCGACATAGCAGCCGGCTTAGTCAGTTGAAAAAAATAAGGAGGAGGCCCACTTGAGATAAGTCCGCGAAAGACAATTCCATTGGCTATATTGTCAGGCATATCGACTTTAAATTCTTCTTCGCAGGAAAGGAAGAAAAAACAAAAGAAACAAATTCCTAATTTTATAGCAAAAAGAAAACATATAGATTTCTTCATAGTCAGTTATAGGTTTTTCAGTTTCTACTTCAATTCATATTCTAAAAGTCTGGATAGTTCTTCATACGAATTAGTCATGTATACAAGACGATCATTAATGATGATAGTAGGAGTTGCAAAAATTCCTCGATTCACCAAATCATTGATAGTTTTGTCCAGCGTCTCGTAGTTCTCGGACGAAAGTAAATCTCGCTTAAATCGCGTCATATCTAAGTTATTGCTTCTTGCCAGATTAAATATGTAAGTGGAATCAGCAACTCCTTCATATGCAAAAATAGCATCATGAAAATCCCAAAATCTATTTTGCTGACCAGCTGCCTCACAAGCTAATGCAGGAAGGGTAGGGGAATCACCAAAACTGACAAAACCAAACTTTACTCTATCTTTATATTTATCATAAATGCGTTGTAATGTACGCTCAAACGCCACACAGCGTTCACAAGTAAAATCAGAAGCTACAATAAAGCTAACAGAAGCATCCATGTTTCCTCTATAATAGACACATAAGTCGGCTATTACGCATTTAGGTTGTTTGGGAGGAAAGATATACTTCTTGATACTTGCTTTGCTATACAATGAATCAACTAACTGTTGGACAAATATTGAACGGAGCTTGTTTTTCAGAGCAAGTTCCCCCTCCATCGTTTTTTGAGAGGAGCCATACAATTGACTTCTTACTACATTTACCTGATTATCAGCCAATCCATAAAGCGCCTTGATACTATCTAAGTTAGTACCTGTTCTCATATCCACATACATTTCCAAATATTGCTCAATAGTCATGTTTTGTTTTTTAGCTTCTTTCTCCAATAGTTTCATCTTTATCAGATCGTCCAATACTTTTGATTTTATTTCATAAGCCATATTCAATAAATCAAAAAGTTCCTGTTTACTTGCTTCCGACAGATCTGATAAAAGAATAGTTTCGTCATTCACTTCTGCCACTATCTCCTTATTCGCATGGGAGCAAGAAAATAGCAACAGAAGCAAACATATGTATAATAATTGTTTCATCAATATAAACGAGAGGGATAAAATCTATTATTTTTACTAAATTTAGCATCTGTACTTAAAGATATTGAATAGGTCGTATTTCCATTTTCAGTAATCCCAAAATCATTTAATGCTACAGACTCATTAAAACTATTATCTAAAGTATATCCAAGATTATATCTTTGCACCCAATTCTTATTATTGCTATCTTCATCATCACAATGAATCGTTCCTGTTGCAGCATTGGTAGTCGATAATAAACCATATTGTATACCAGCAGGACCAAAATAATTGGCAATACTAAAAGGAGCTCCATTAGACGGGAATCCCCAAGCTAGTGTAACATCGTTATCAATTTTCGTATAACCCATAAAATGATTTATATCATTATAATAATTATCATCACTAAATAAAGAGTTAGATGGATTATTATCCTCCGTATCGTGATGACAAACAATAACATCCATTTGGCGATTTTCCCTACGATATTCTTGAGTCAACGTCAAATTATAATTTATATGATCCACAAGCAATACGCCTCCAGGATAATAACGACTTGCATTTGTTAAGCAGAAAACAAAATTAACATTACCATTTTCAATATAAGTAGCACCTACATTTCCCGTAGTATACGAATTATCTCTCTTATCCTCACAATCCATAGATATTCTGAGTTCTTTGTATGTACCACAGCTACTGATTTTAAATACACCAACAACACCCCCCTTTGCTGCATACACATCTCTCATCACTCTCTCTTTAGCCACAGACTCACGATTCATCAGTTCTGCCTTATACTCATCCATAGATGCTTGAATCTCAGCTTCACTAGCCAAAGTCTCGATCTTTTCTCCCTCGTCATCAGCCTCTTTAGCCTTAACGTCATCATACTCGCTATTCAATTGAGCCAAATCCTGCTCAGTCTCCGGTAAATAATAGCTGTCGCTACATGAACTGCATATTGCGAATGCAGCTAATGCGATAAAAATGTTCCTTTTCATCGTGTTGTACGGTTAACCACCACCATAAGTTTTTTATTCATATTCAAGAAGAAAATCACCTGACAAAATCGTATCGCCGATACCAATCTCTAAAGAATACTCGCCGGCACTCTTTCCTGTGAGATCAATCCGAAGTGTAGTTACATTCATTTCTACAGATGAATAGACTATTTCACCTGTTGCAGAGTTCCTTACTGTAACTGCCGCAGAAGTTACAGCAGAAAGAAAATCGACCGATAGTAATGATCCGTCAATGAAAGCAGTAGGGAGGACAGGCATTGAGCGATGAGATCCTGACGCCTTGATATCCTTTAGCATTATCCGATGTGCGTCTTTCAGAACCATCGCAGAAGTACTCATGTTTACTTGAAGCAACATTAATAAGAAGAAGAAAAATAGAAGCTTTGTTCTCATAATAATTGTGTTTTAAAAATCTTGTTTCAAAAGTACACAAGTATAATGGAAAAAGCCATTTTTATGAGGCAACAACGGTAACAGCCCTCCCAACAAGAGGTAACAGGCAGTAACAAAACATCAATAACGTACTGATTATCAATCCAAATATATGTATTTAAATATATCTTCTCTCAACTTACCCTTAATACGGCTCTTCCGCATCTTAAGAGCATCCGAAGATACATTCATCAATTCTATAATAACTCTGTTTGAGCAATGCATCAATGAGAGTACACAATAAAATAAATCATCGTTAGTCAAAGCCGGGCAACACTTCTCCAAATTCGCCATTACATCAATAAACGCCTCGCGAATCGCTACATTTATCTCCATTCTAAAAGCACTACTCATTGACAGCAATTGTTTAGGAGTCGCTTTCTCCATTTCTTGCAGTTTCTTATAGCACTCAGTTTCCTCAAACATGGACATACATAGTTTTAGCTGATGCTCCCCAAGCTCTACCAATTTATTTATGCGTTCGTCCTCAGATTCAAGAGCTTTTTCTTCCCTTAACTCCATAGTGTCCACACGCTTCTGCATAAGCTCTCTTTGCAAAGCAATATAACGTTTCTTTCTTCTTCTATCATTCCACATGAAAAAGAAAATACCTGCTAACACAAGAAAAAAAACGGTACCTACCAAATAACCTATCACAGCCCGTTCTTGCTGAGACACCATTCTTTTGTGCTCCTCCAATTCATGATTATCCATTAATTCATCAAGTTTCTGTCTATCGGATAATTTCTGGATAGAATCATAAACAACCATATAAGCATCCGCATATTGCATTGCAGCTTCCCAGTTACCCAGTCGCTTTTCTACTTCACGGAGCCCATTATAACGTACAGCTTCCCCATAAATATCTTGTTCATCTTTATACTTATTAAAAAAATACCGGGCAGAATCAAGTCGGTTCAGACCAAGCATTATCATCCCTTTCAGATGATAAGCTCCACTTAAGTTATCAGAAGGCATCATAGATATGGCTTTTGAAACATATTCATCTGCCCGAACGTATTCTTTCTTCTCCAAATATATTGTTGAAAAGTCATTATACAACAACGGAAGCATACTTGAGTCTTGAATTGCCAGAACACAATCATACGCTTTCTGAAAATAACACAATGCACTATCTAATTGATGCTGCAATAAAAATACATGGGCAATTCCCCTTAACGGATAAGATATTGATTTTTTATCTCTACATACTATCTGATAAGACTTTCTATAAGACTCTATTGCCACATCATATAGGTCTTCATCTTCATAACATTCTGCCAAATTATCATATATCATTGCCAAAAACTCATTCTCACCAGGCATTAACTGAATAGCATCCAAATACTTATCTACAGCAAAAGGGATACGTCCCATATCCCGATAGGCAGCTCCCCAGTAATAGTGAGCTTGTGCAGCTCGCAAACTTTTCTTTTTACCATAATAATCCACCGCAACTTTTATCAATGAATCATCATCCAATGTGATATAATTCTTATATCGTGCTTGAGTCAGTAACAAAGCATACAATGCTCTATCAGCACATGATAACTTTTGTGGAAACGGAATGCTTTCAAGGAAAATCAGTGCACTATCAGGATACTCAGCCATTAAAGAGTCGGCATGCAACAGCAGCTTATTTTCTTTTTGAGAAGTGCAAGAGAAAAGAAATAACAGAAGAAGACCGATAAAAATAGAGAATCGGAGAGCCACACGTTTGAATAAATAATAGATTTGTGTATCTGCCATTATCGTTTTGTATTATGGTTATGCAAAGAAAATCTTTTTTTACGACAACGACAACCTTTACCGCTAAAAATAAAGATTAACCGGACACATTATAAATATGAGTTTTGAGCAAAAACCGATAAGATGATAAGCATTAACCGTAGCTGTCATTCAGAAGCGTATCTGTCTGTCATTCAGACGACCAAAGGGAGGAAGAATCTCCTCTTTGTGGGTATAGGAGAGGAGATCCTTCGTCGCTTTACTCCTCTGGATGACAGATACATTTGCCGCATAACCAGATTGAGTTTGCCTCAAAACTGTTCAAGTTTGCCTCAAACCCGAACAGAAATGAACTAAATTAAAAGTAGGCAGTATCTTTATTGGGGCCGACAGAAAAGTCGTTAGTATCTCAAATCTCCTCCCTTCGGGAAGGAGGAGTACCCGTAGGGGGAGGTGGTAGGTGAATGCATAAAGCTTTCATTTACAATGCTGTTCGTATACCTACCACCCCGCCCTTTGGGCACCCCTCCTTCCCGAAGGGAGGGGAATTTGAGATACTAACGACTTATGAGATTTATTCATTTCGATTCAGTATGGAGCTCAAACCGGGTTTTCGGACTGACCCAGTAATTTTTCATTCTTC
>ENA-ORRU01001681-ORRU01001681.1-human-gut-metagenome-genome-assembly--contig:-NODE-1681-length-12888-cov-2.307099_pt1 | contig 12888 bp, 8 predicted proteins | sample MGYA00242184_ERZ509151 | MGnify/ENA primary metagenome ERZ509151 (study PRJEB26280, sample SAMEA2338667) | human gut metagenome | biome: human gut; feature: human-associated habitat; material: faeces... | reverse complement strand
GACTATGCCCGCTATATGGGACTGGTGAACGAGGCTTGCGACAATGTGAATACCAAAGGCATCTTCTCGCAGGAAAGCATTGACCGCTGGAGGGCTGCTTCTGCCGATCCGAACGGGTTGAACGAGCACGGAGTACCCAATTACGTGGCTTATCCCAACACCGATTGGTTCGACGAAGTATTCGACACCGGATATTCGCAAGAGCACAACCTGTCTGTCTCCGGCAGTTCGGAGAAAGTGAAATACATGCTTTCATTGGGCTATCTTGACAATCAGGGAGTCATGAACCGCTGGAACCTCGACTCAAGTACGCAGAAAATCAATTTCCGTACCAACCTGGAAGCCAAGATAGTGAAATGGATGACTGTCGGCACCCGTCTCTACGGACAAAAGCAAGATTACGGGATGGCTAATATCAGCAACGGATTCAAGTATCTCTATCAGACCACTCCGGGTGTATACCCCGGCGAACCGAACTACTGGGGACGTGCCGCACTGGCCAGCGAAGAATCTTCCAATGCCAATAATATCTTCGGTCAGATGACAGGAGCCACCGGTTTCAATACCGTCTGGCGTCTCAACGCATCAGTCTACGGAATTATCACTCCCTATAAAGGGCTCAACATTGAAGGTACATTCAACTATTCGCCGACATTCACCGACAAGTCTTCTTATAGCCGCCAAAATGGTTATTGGGACTACGTCACCGACCAGCGTGTCAGTGAAAGCGCGTTGGAGAACGCTTCCATCACCAATACGAGTGCACGCACCTGGCGTCAGAGTGCCGAAATACTGGTACGCTACAATACAACCATCAAGAAAGACCACGACCTGGGCGCACTGCTCGGATATTCCGCACAGGAATATTACAGCAAGAGCTTTGCCGTTTCCCGTAAAGGCGCTACGGACTGGACGCTGAACGAATTAAGCACTTACGAGACGCTCGTCAGCTCTTCCAGCTCGGCACCTGCCAAATGGGGATTGCTCTCTTATTTCGGCCGTGTCAACTACGGATATAAAGGGCGTTATCTCTTCGAAGCCAACCTTCGTGCCGATGCCTCCTCCCGTTTCGGTGTGAACCAGCGTTGGGGATATTTCCCCTCGTTCTCCGGTGGATGGCGTATTTCGGAAGAATCGTTCATGCAGGGAGCATCGGACTATCTCTCTAACCTGAAACTCCGTGTTTCCTGGGGAAAGACAGGTAACAACTCAACGGGCAACTACGACTGGCAGGCAAACTACGCCACAGGCAATGTTGTAATCGACGGTGAAGGAACCAAAGGATTGGTACGCAAGAAACTAAGCAACGACAAGCTGCATTGGGAAAGTACCGCCACCACCGACATCGGACTTGATTTCGGCTTCTTCAACCACCGCCTGACGGGTGAGATAGACTATTATAATAAGTATACTTCGGACATTCTCTACCATCCCGAACTCTATCTTTCGATGGGTGTTGTAGGCTCTGCTCCCGAGAATTTGGGTGAAGTGCGCAACCGTGGTGTTGAATTTACCCTCAACTGGAACGACCGTATCGGAAAAGATTTCGAATACCGAGTGGGTATGAACTTCTCTTTCAACGCCAACAAAGTGATGAAGTTCAAAGGCGAACTCCAGAAATACTGGACGTATGATGCACAGGGAAACAAAGTGAGCTATGTCAACAACTTCAGTGATGTGTCTGAATCTGGTTTCGGAGGCTACATCTGCGAAGGCCGCCAACTGGGAGAAACCTATATGTATAAGGTGTACAGAGGTTCCGGCGAAGGCTATACCGGAGGTGCGGTGGATATCCATGCGGGACCGAAGGACGGAATGATACGTACGAAAGAAGATATGGTATGGGTGCAGGCCATGATTGACTCCGGTTATTCGTTCGGAGGAATGAAGACGGTTGCCAAAGACCAGCTTTGGTATGGTGACATACTCTATGCCGACAGCAACGGTGATATGAACTACGGCGATACCAACGACCGGGATTTCTCCGGACACACCAGTGTCCCCAAATTCAACCTGGGCTTCAACTGTGCCTTCTCTTACAAGAACATTGATTTCTCCATGTTATGGTCGGGAGCTTTCGGGCATTACCTCAACTGGAATACGGATTACTACAACTCGACACTGGTCAGCCACGGATATGGCATTATCGAGCATATCGCCGATAACCATTACTTCTTCGATCCTTCCAACCCGGACGATCCGCGCACCAACCAGTGGGGCAAATATCCCCGCCTGACATACGGTACTACCTATAATAACAGAATCCAGAGCGACTGGAACGAATATAAGGGCGACTACTTCAAGTTGAAGAATATCCAAATCGGCTATACGTTGCCGCAACGGATTTCCAGCAAGTTCTTTGTTAATAAACTCCGTGCTTTCGTGTCGATGGACAATATCCTGACGATTACCAGTTATCCGGGACTCGATCCGGAAATAGGAACTGCCATCGGTTATCCGTTGATGCGTCAGATCTCTTTTGGCGGACAGATTACCTTTTAATGATGTAGAACTAAAAAAACAGAATCTGATATGAAAAAGATATTAATGATTTTAACGATGGCGCTGGCGGCTACCTCCTGCATGGATATTCTCGATGTGGCTCCGGAAGACCAGATTGCAAGTGAAAACATGTGGACCACGGAGGAGCTTGCCGACAAGGGAATGGCAGGACTCTACTTCCCGTTCTATGCCACCCAACTCTCCTCTACCCAGCTTCGCCGTGCCGACGGACTGAACCGTCAGGGAATCGAAGCTATGAGCTTTGCAACCGATTATTATTCCAATAACTATCCGGTGGAACTGCTTTCGCTGGCTACCAAGCCTGCCAATGACTTTCAGGTGTGGTATGAATGGAAGTTCTGTTACACCATCATCCATGCGTGTAACGATGCGATTGCCAATCTGCATAAAGCGGATATGAGCGCTGATAAACTGGCGCGTTACCAATGCGAAGCCCGCTTCCTTCGTGCCTGGGCGTACAATCGTCTGAATATGCTTTATCAGGGCGTCCCCGTTTATCTGGAACCCATCAATAACGAAGACTGTACCCGTGGTCAATCTTCGGTAGATGAGGTATGGCAAGTCATTCTGGATGATTTGACGTATTGCATCAACAATCCCGACTTCCCCAATAACACGCTGAATGAAAACTACGGCCGTCCCTCTAAAGGAGCCGCTTATGCCCTGCGTGGTATGGTATATATGTGGAAGAAGCAATACAAGGAAGCAGGCAACGATTTCAAAGAAGTGGAAGCGTGCGGTTATGGCTTGTGGACAGGCGAATATGCCGACTTCTTCAAATATGAAAACGAAAAGGATAAAGAAATGATCTTCTCGCTCCAGTTCAGCGAAGAAACCGGTTATTGTGATAACATTCAGCAAATGACCGGTGCCCGCGATACGTATGATGGCTGGACGGAAATAAAACCTTCCGCAGACTTTGTGGACTACTATAAGAACGCCGACGGATCGGACTTCAAATGGTCGGAAGTAGACGGCCTGGAAGACTGGGACTTGCTGACTCCGCAACAGCGTGAAATCTTTTTCTGCCGTGACGGATTGGAATCTATGTCCTCACAAAAAAATGCCCTTATCAAACGGGTTGGCGAAGATATTTATCAGAAATATTACCTGAACAGCGGTAATGAAGCCCGTATTAAAAAGGCGTATGACAGTCGTGACCCGCGTCTGCAACAGACCGTCGTCACTCCTTATGTGCCGGTGGACTGTTACAAGCCTAATTATGCAGGAGATGCTAACCAGATCGGTAAACAACTCCGTTGGCCGTTGAAGGAACAGGGAACGAATGGCGGAGACTTCTGGCTCGATAAACGTACTTCTGCTTTCTACTGCTATCGCAAGTACAATGAGTTTGAGAAAGGCCGTTTGATTAGCCGGAGCCGTTGCCATACCGACTGGCCGCTGATTCGCTATACCGATGTACTGTTGCAGTATGCCGAAGCATTGGCACAGACCGATCAACTGGGAGAAGCCATCCGTTTGGTGAATAAAGTACGTACCCGTGCCCACATGCCTGCACTGACAGAGGGCGGAAGCGGCCCGTGCGCAGTGAACGGAAAGGAAGACATGCTCGAAAGGATACGTTATGAACGTCGCGTGGAATTCTGTCTGGAAGGAATCAACTTCTTCGATGAAGTACGTTGGGGAACCTACAAAGAAACCAAATTCCAGGGGAAAGACGTGAATGGCGGCAAGTCCTGGTGGGGCGATATGGTAGAGTATAACTGGTATTACACCGATTACATGTGGCCGTGGACTGCTCCTATCTCTGAAACGCAAAAGAACCCGAACCTGACTAAACGAAGCGGTTGGGCGTATTAATCATAAAGATTTGAATAAGGATGAAGAAAATACTTTTACTATTACTCATTTTTGTATCCGGTTGCACGGGTGTAGTTGCGCAACAGTTTGATTATGGCAAGATAGCGCCTCATCCCCGGTTGTTATTGCCGGCGGGAGGAGAAGAAGCCATCAGGAAAGCCATTGCGGAGTATCCCCCGTTGGCCACTGTTCACCAGCGGATCATGGAACTTTGCGACCGGACACTTACGGAACCACCTGTGGAACGTATCAAGGAGGGCAAACGCCTGCTGGCGATTTCGCGCATCGCATTGAAGCGTATCTATTACCTCTCATACGCTTACCGTATGACGGGAGATAAGAAATATGCTCACCGTGCGGAACAGGAGATGCTGGCCGTCAGTCGTTTCACCGACTGGAACCCCACTCATTTCCTGGATGTGGGTGAGATGGTAATGGCATTGGCTATCGGTTATGACTGGCTGTACGATTCTTTGCAGCCCGACACCCGCCGGGTAGTGCGCGAAGCAATCATCGCGAAAGGCTTCGACGCGGCAAAGAACACCCGTCATGCCTGGTTCTATACAGCCAAGAACAACTGGAATTCCGTATGTAATAGTGGATTGGCGTATGGCGCGCTGGCTCTTTTTGAAGAGATTCCGGAAGTATCGAAAGGCATCATTGAGAAATGTATGGAGACAAATCCGAAAGCGATGGTAGGTTATGGTCCCGACGGAGGTTATCCCGAAGGGTTCGGATATTGGGGGTACGGGACAAGTTTTCAGGTAATGCTCATTGCTGCGCTCGAAAGTGCTTTCGGCACAGACAATGGGCTCTCCCAAGCCCCCGGCTTCATGGAGTCTGCCCGTTTCATGCAGTATATGACGGCTCCGGGTGGAGACTGTTTCTGTTTCTCGGATTCTCCGGTAGAGGCGGAGTGCAACATGATGATGTTTTGGTTTGCAGGCAAAGCGAAAGACCTTTCCCTGTTGTGGATTGAACGTCAGTATCTCGACCGGCCGGATATGCCGTTTGCCGAAGACCGTTTACTGCCCAGCCTGATGGTGTTCTGTTCGCAGCTCGATTTGAAGCATATCGGCAAGCCGAAGAAAAACTTTTGGTTCAGTCGAGGAGATACGCCTGTGTTTATCTACCGTGGCGGATGGGACAGCAAGGAAGATACCTATCTGGGAGTGAAAGGCGGTTCGCCTTCTACCTCTCATGCGCACATGGATGCCGGTTCGTTTATCTTCGAGAGAGACGGGGTGCGTTGGGCGATGGACTTGGGTATGCAGAGTTACATCACGCTCGAAAGTAAGGGAGTAGACCTGTGGAATATGTCGCAGAACGGACAACGCTGGGAAGTATTCCGGCTAAGCAATATCGCTCACAACACCCTGACGATTAACGGCGAACGCCATTTGGTAAAGAGTAATGCTCCGATCACCCGTACTTTCGAGTCGAAGAAACAGAAAGGGGCGGAAGTAGACCTGTCGAGTGTGTTTGCCAACAGCGTGAAGAAAGTCGTCCGCACCGTGATATTGGATCAGAAAGACCATCTGGAAGTAACCGACCGGTTGGAGACGGGGGACAAGGAAGCTGCCGTATCCTGGATCATGGTCACTCCGGCGGAAGCCAAAATAACGGGCAAGAACCGGATGGAATTAACCAAAGACGGACAACGGATGCTATTGACGGTAGATGCCGATACGGAAGTAGAAATGAAAACCTGGTCGAACGTGCCCCCGCATGAATATGATTTCCGCAATCCGGGAACCATCCGCGTGGGTTTTGAGACGGTGATTCCTGCCAATCGTGCCTCGCAACTGAAAGTACGACTTATTCCTTTGAAGTAGTAATACAAATAAATTCATTGAACCATGAAAACGATTCTTTTTAAAACAATCATCATAGCTTTCTTTGTAGGAACAGCCGTTAGTTGTTCCGATGAAGATGAGAACAGATTCCGTCCGGGATCTACCCATGAGAAACCGAATCCCACGGAGCCGGAGGGCGGACTGGATTATTCCAAACTGACTGCGGACAATCATCCCCGCCTGTTGATGAACGCCGAGGCCTTCACTGCGTTGAAAGCCAAAGTGGATGCCAATTCGAGTGCCAATCTGACCTTGCTCCATAATACCATTATGAGTGTATGCAACAGTAAAGGGATGAACGCCACGGCACTGACTTATAAATTGGATGCCAGCAACAAACGTATCCTCGATGTGTCCCGCGACGCGTTACTGCGTATTTTCACCTGTGCTTATGCCTACCGGATGACCGGCGATGCCAAATACCTGACTAAAGCGGAAACGGATATGAACGCTGTCTGCAACTTTCCCGACTGGAACTCGAAACGCCACTTTCTCGATGTGGGCGAAATGGCTACAGCATTCGGCTACGACTGGCTTTACAACGAACTAAGTGCAGCCACCCGTACGAAAGCGGCCAACGCACTGTTGAAGTTTGCCTTCCAACAGGCACAAGATAAGAACTGGAACCTCAACTTCTACGAAGCCACCAACAACTGGAACCAGGTTTGTAATGGCGGACTGGTTTGTGCGGCACTGGCTTCCTATGAAAACAATCCTTCCGAAGCAAAGGACATGATTGAAAAGGCGTTAGAATCCAACAAACCTGCATTGGAAGTGATGTATTCTCCCGACGGCAACTATCCGGAGGGCAGCGGTTACTGGTGTTACGGCACGCTCTATCAGGTATTGATGCTTGCCGCCCTCAACAGTACGCTTGGCACGGATAACGGGCTTTCCGATACACCGGGATTCTCCAAGACGGCAGAGTATATGCTGTATATGACAGGCCTGAACAGTAAGTTCTTTAATTATTCTGATTGTGCCCCCTCTTCTACCGCGGCATTGGCTTCGTGGTGGTTTGCTGATAAATACAGTAATCCGTCCTTATTATATAATGAGCTGAAAATGCTGAAGAACGGCGAATACGCTTCCTGTGCCGAAAACCGCCTGTTGCCGATGATTATGGCGTTTGCCAATAATCTGAATCTGGACGCAATCTCCGCTCCTTCCAATAAACTATGGAGTGGAAAAGGGGAAACGCCCGTGGTGATGGTACATACCGACTGGACATACACCGATACGGACAAATATCTCGGAATCAAAGGCGGCAAGGCAGGTTCGAGCCACGGACACATGGATGCCGGTTCGTTTGTATACGACGCGTATGGAGTACGCTGGTCGATGGATTTCGGTCTGCAAAGTTATACAACGCTCGAGTCGGTATTAGCCGGCTTAGGTGGTAATCTTTGGGATATGGGACAGAACTCGATGCGTTGGGATGTATTTCGTTTGAATAACTTGAATCATAGCACGATTTCAATTAATGACGCCCGTCACCGGGTAAATGGGGCGGCTACGCTGACTACTACTATCAATACCGCTACGGAATTGGGAGCCACTTTCGATCTGACAGAAGTTGTGTCCGATCAGGCTGCGTCCGCTACCCGTACCGTGAAAATCGTGAACGATAAAGATTTAGTGGTTATGGATGAGATCAAGGCAAGAACGGATAAATCCGCCAAAGTGCGTTGGTGTATGGTGACGCCTGCCGTTCCGACGGTGGAAAGTAACCGCATCGTACTAACGAACGGAAGCAAAGTGATGTATCTCACAGCCAGCGGAAGCGTGAAGCCTACCTACAAGCAATGGAGTACCACCAGTGAGAACTCTTATGACCAGGCTAATCCGGGCACCTATATGGTCGGCTTTGAAGCAACGGTCACCGCCAATCAGACCGCCACATTTACCACAACCCTGTCCCCTAAATAAAAAAGAATGGAACGTATGAGAATCCTATTAATATCTATACTCGGACTTTTGACATTGGCCTCCTGCACGAAGCAGGAGCCGATGGAGGCATTGATTGACCGTGTATTTGCCGTTGCGGAGCAACAATACACGACTATGGACACCCGCCTGACAGAAAAGACACTTCCCCGCACGCTCTCTGCCGACGGTGAGTTTGTTCCCTCAAATATCTATTGGTGGTGCAGCGGCTTCTATCCCGGTTCCCTTTGGTATATCTACGAATATACCCGGAAGGACGCAGTGAAAACACTGGCCGAGAAGAACACGCTGAAACTCGACTCTATACAATACGTGACCAGAGATCATGATGTCGGTTTCCAGTTGAATTGCAGTTATGGCAATGCTTTCCGGCTGACAGGTAATGAGGCTTATAAACAAGTGCTCTATCAGGGCGCCAAGTCCTTGTCAACCCGCTTCAATCCTGCTGCCGGTGTGATTCGTAGCTGGGACTTTGTGCGCAAAGGCTGTGACTGGAAGTTCCCGGTGATTATTGACAATATGATGAATCTTGAACTGCTGTTGTCCATGTCGAAAGCCTATGCCGACGACTCTTTGCAGAACATTGCCTGTACGCATGCCAATACCACTATCCAGCATCACTTCCGGGATGATTATTCCACGTATCATCTGGTGGATTATGACCCTGAAACAGGTGCAGTGCGCGGCAAGCAAACGGTGCAGGGCTTCTCGGACGATTCCTCCTGGAGCCGCGGACAAGCATGGGCCTTGTATAGCTATACGATGATGTTCCGCTTGACGGGGTATCAGAATTATCTGTTGCAAGCCGGGCATATCGCCGATATGCTGCTCCGCCGTTTGCCTGCCGACGGTATTCCTTACTGGGATTTCGACGCTCCGGTAGAAGAACAGACCTATCGGGATGCTTCCGCAGCGGCTATCATGGCCTCCGCCTTTATCGAACTAAGCCGTTATATCCCCGGCACGGAGGCCAAGGAATCTTATCTTGCCATGGCAGAAAAGCAACTCCGTACGCTTGCCTCGAAAGAGTATCTGGCAGAACCGGGTACGAACGAATGTTTCATCCTGAAGCACAGCGTGGGTGCACTTCCTGATAAAAGCGAAGTGGATGTCCCCCTGACGTATGCCGATTATTACTTTTTAGAAGCATTGCTGCGGTATAAGAATCTACAAAAATAAAACTAATACAATATGATTATGAAGAACTTATATATAAATATGGCATTTATCTTCGTACTACTGCTGATAACTGCCTCCTGCTCGGACAAGGATGATTCGGCTCCGCGTGTCATTCCCACCATGAACCTGACAGTTTCGGAGATTGCGGACAATACGGCTCTGATTACTTCCGAGCAGCAAACAGGAACTACGTTCGGAGCGAAAGTCATTGAATTCTATCCGGTGGCCGACATCGGTTTTGACTATAACATTGAAGTGAAACTGGTGAAATTTGTAGAAGAGAACGGAGAACCCGTATCTCTGCCCTATACGCGTAAAATCACCGAAGGATTACGTCCGGGAGTGAATTACATCAGTGCGATCATCGCCTATAATGCCGAAGGGCGTGCCGTGTGTTCCGCTTTCCAGACCTGGAAAGCTTCAGGAACGGAAGGAGCATGGAGTGACGGCGGTTCTGCCGGTGATCTGGAAGAGAATGAATGGTAAAGAATGGTGTAACTCAAAAGAATGAATGGTATGAAAAATAGATTATTTGCAATAGGTGCAATGATTCTCATGATGACAAGTTGCACGCAGGACGAACTTATTTCGTCCGATAACGGCAAAGAACCGGCAACGGCAGGTTCATGTCTGACATTGGTTGGACTTTCGTCTCCGCAGACACGTGTTTCTATCGGTGACAAAACAGGGGATGTTTATCCGGTGATTTGGAGCGAAGGGGATGCCTTGGGTGTTTTCTCCCGTACGGCAGGGACCGACATCAATAATGTGCAGTCTTTATTGAGTGATGAGTCGATCGGGCAGAACTCCGGCGTCTTTACTTCGGACGACGTGAAGATGGCGGAAGAAGGAGCTACGGAACTTCTTATTTACTATCCTTATCGAGCAAGTACGGAACTGGCCGAAAATGGCAACAAGATTACTTCTACCCTGTCTGTTGAGCAGGAACAAAGTCGTCCCGGCGATAGCCATCATATTGGAAAGTATGGTTTTGCGTTTGCCAAGGCTACGGTCAGCAGTCCGGATATGCTTGCTAAATTTACGTTGAACCATGCGATGGCTTATGTGAAGTTCAGCATCTCGTCCCAGGAGCTTTCTACGTACAAGCTAAAGAGTGTTTCTTTATATGACAAGGAGACAAAAACTCCTCTTTCCGGTGTATTCACAGCAGATTTGGATACGGACGAACTGACCTACGGTACGGATGTGAAACCGTATGCTACTGTTTCACTGACTACTCCCGAACTGCTCGCTTCCGCACAGGATATATACCTGACTACGTATCCTGCCGATTTAAGCGGCAAAGAGGTGTACATTGTCATCACTTTGGAAAATGACCAGCAGACTGTTACCATTCCTATTCTCAAAGAAGGAAAGCAACTGAAAGCCAATGCTGTCAATACGATTGCTGTCAACAACCTGAAACTTTCGGATAACTCCTGCGAATGGTATGAGCCGGTAGAGACACGTTTATTGGCAGGAGGATGGGCTTATGGCGAGTCCAACTGTCTGTTGACGAATATTTCAACAGAAGGTGTGGATAATGTGATAAATGTGAAAGCCCGTGGTAATTTCATGGAAGTGGAAGAACCCAAGTATGCCAAGACTATACTTAATTGCGATTTGGGTAATGCGAATAAAATGGTTCGGGTAAATGGCTCTGCTACAGATATTACTCCTGTGAATGGTGATTATACGATTACGGTAACAGGGATTCAAACATACGCCGGACTACCTGGCGGTTGCGGTCAGGTGGCTATCTATGGAGCGGATCAGACTACCGTCATCTGGAGTTTTATTATCTGGATGACCCCTACTCCGGCAGAACATCCTTATGGTAATACGGGATATGTAGTGTTGGATCGTAATCTGGGTACTTATATGACGTGTGAAGGAGACAACTGGAAGCAAAACGGTGTTTACTTCCAATGGGGACGTCCTACGCCGGTCGGCTGGTCGGGAACCGTGGGTACTAATATACCTACCGAAGCCACCAACATCCGCTTCTCTATAGAAAATCCCCGTGCGTTGCTTTATACCAATAATGTGGATAATACAAAATCCGACTGGTATCTGGGTGCATGGACCGGTGCACGTACCGATCGTAAAGATGACTTCTGGGGTAACCCGAATGAATCGAGCACTTATCTCAATCCTTCTGACGGTCATAAATCTATTTATGATCCTTGTCCGAAAGGTTACCGGGTTGTGTCTCCCCGAGTATTGGATGAGATAGAGCAGAAAGGAGAATTTGTGAAACAGAGCGCAACTGCGGTATTTAAATATTGCTATGACGGTACGAATTACGCATATTGGCCGTTGGCAGGTTGTAAGTGGGGTTCCAACGGCGGTAATAATGGCAACAATACAGGATTGGATACCGCTAAGGGTGCCGCTTGCTATTGGTCTAACTCATCGGCTAGCAGTTATGGAAATGACAAGGATCAGGGAGCTACTTCTCTGTATTATAAAGTCTCCGATAAGACCTGGACACATTCCTCCGGTCGTTCCCATGCATTCTCCGTGCGTTGTATGAAAGATACCGAGAATCGTTGATTCTCTTCATGGATTCTCTTCATTGAGAATATGAAATAGAATTCCCCGTTATATGAAAGTTTCTGCCTGTCTCCGGATACAAGGTACTTTCATATAACGGGGAATCTGTTCTGTTTTTAAGATATTCACGAAAAAAGGAAAGAAAGAAAAGGGCCAAACAGAAAATAAACTGCATGAACAATTGCAAGAATATGCATTATCTCTCTTTATCTTGTATTTATTTCCTTGAAATATGCACGATATGGTGTAACTAAACCATCCGTTTGCCGTAATCAAACCCTCCGTTTGGTTTAAACAAACCGTCCGTTTGCTATAATCAAACCATCGGTTTCTTTTAAAGGAAGCTAAACTTGGTTTTTGAAGAGGATATATTGAGCTGGTTTGTCTTTTTCTACTGCCTATTTATAAATAGCAATCTGATATATCCTTTGTGATATGATAGCTATTTATGCTTTTGATTAACTGCTTTTATTGTAACTTGTTTGCTAATAATGCCTATTTTGTGTTATTTGCGAAATCTGTAACTCTAAATGGAGGGCGTTTTTCATGAAGTGCAAGGAAGGGCTCGAAATATAAAGAGCAGGATAGGTAAAATATACAATTCTTCATGTTGGCACTTCTTTCAGCAATCAATGTCTTTCCTTTATAAGCATGTATCTCTTTTAAATCACCATATATGGTGAAAAGCATGATAGTATGCTTTAATACTATGCTATTTATGTGCAAATTCACTGTATATGGTGAATTTATCATTATATATAAAGGTGACTACTTTATTTTTTGTAAAATGACAATCCTCTTTCTCTTTACTGCTCGTTAAGAGCGAGAAAATAATCTTCTGATGATACATCTTCCGAGCAAGCAGGAACCTTTCTGACCTCTTTCCCTTATCCCTCCCCAATACTATTAAATTCATTCCTTCTGGAGCCAAAACACAGAAAAAAGAAATACTACCATATCCCAGATGCGGCTTCGGAGCGGGCTTAAGATGCGGATGAGCATCTTA
>ENA-ORRU01001672-ORRU01001672.1-human-gut-metagenome-genome-assembly--contig:-NODE-1672-length-12922-cov-3.127613_pt1 | contig 12922 bp, 9 predicted proteins | sample MGYA00242184_ERZ509151 | MGnify/ENA primary metagenome ERZ509151 (study PRJEB26280, sample SAMEA2338667) | human gut metagenome | biome: human gut; feature: human-associated habitat; material: faeces... | reverse complement strand
GCACGCGATGCCGACGCAGCCGAGTCATTCGCCGCGCGCCCCGCCATGACGCCCGCGCAGGCTGCCCTCGCCCATGCCATCCGCCGGAAGAATCCGACCGTGCGATAACAATTCTACCGCACTGCCATATTTCAATCCACACTTCCCATGAGTGGGAAGTGACAATTCTCAGCAAATTGCTAAAAAATTAATTATGAAGAAACCCGGCGCAGCAGCTCCGCTTCGTCAATCACTTCGATACCCAGCGTCTGTGCCTTGGTCAGTTTGCTTCCTGCCGCCTCGCCTGCAACGACGAAGGCGGTTTTTTTGCTGACCGAAGACGCGGGTTTGCCGCCGCTGCGGGCAATCAGGTCTTCCGCTTCCTTCCGGGAGAGCGTCGGCAGCGTCCCCGTGACGACGATGCTCATGCCGGCGAACACACCGCCCTCCACCTTCTGCTTTTCCGCCGGGGTCACACCTGCCGCCAGCAGACGGCGAATCATCTCGCGGTTCTCGTCAAAGGAGAAGAACTCCGTGATGCTCTGGGCAACAATGTCCCCCACATCATCGAGGGCGACCAGCTCCGCCTGTGTCGCATTGGACACCTTCTCCAACGTCCCGAAGGCATTCGCCAAGTCACGCGCGGTCTTGCGCCCGATATTCGGGATGCCGACCGCAAAGAGAAACGCATCCAGCTCACAGTGCTTGCTCTTTTCCAGCGCGGACAGCAGATTATCCGCCTTCTTGTCCTTGAAGCCGTCCAGCGACAGCACCTGCTCACGCGTGAGGGTATATAAATCCGCCGGATCGCGGACGTTCATCTGGTCGTAGAGCTGCCCCGCCGTCTTTTCCGACAGGCCTTCAATATCCATGGCATCACGGCTGGCGAAGTGACTGATACGGGCAACCGCCTGCGGGCGGCAGGAGACGCGGTTCATGCAGAAAATGTGTGCGCCGCGCTCAATCAGCTTTTCGCCGCAAGCCGGGCAGACCTCCGGGCGGACAATCGGTGTTTCGCCCTCTTCGCTGTCCCCCACATGCCCCATGATTTCGGGAATCACGTCATTCGAGCGGCGAATCCACACACGCGCACCGATGGCAACCCGCTTGCGCTGAATATCGCCCCAGTTGTTCAGCGTCGCCTTGCGCACGGTCACGCCGTAAAAATCAACAGGTTCGACATGCGCAACGGGCGTCAGCTTGCCCGTGCGGCCCACATCCCACGTCACGTCGCGGATGACGGTCGTCGTCTCCTCCGCCTCAAACTTGAACGCAATCGCCCAGCGCGGGAAACGGTCGGTGTAGCCCATCATCTCGCGGGTGGAGAGATCGCTGACCTTGATGAGCACGCCGTCAATCAGGAAGTCGAGGCTGCTGCGTTCCTCCTCGATGTGGTGGATGCAGTCCTCAATTTCGCGAATGCTCCGGCACTGCCCCAGATATGGGCTGACCTGAAAGCCGTTTGCGCGCAGGAAATCAAGCATCCCCTGCTGCGTGGTGTACGGCGGATTGTCAATCGTGCCAATCTGATAGAAGAACGCATCGAGATGGCGGGAAGCGGTCACGGCGGGGTCAAGGTTGCGGAGCGCTCCGGCGGCGGCGTTTCGGGCGTTTTTCAGCGGTTCTTTCGCCGTCTTGTTGTAGGTATCCAGTGCGGACAGGCGCATGATGCATTCACCCTGCACTTCCAGCAGTCCCTGATACGGTATCGTCAGCGGCACGGTGCGGATGGTCTTTGCCTGCGGCAGAATCGCTTCACCGGTGACGCCGTTGCCGCGCGTCGCCGCCTGAATCAGCCTGCCCTCGTTGTAGGTCAGGTTCAGCGTCAAGCCGTCGAATTTGTACTCTACGCAGTATTGCAGGTCGTCCTGCCCGCTGAGCTTCTCGGTGCGGCGAATCCAATCCTCCACCGCGCCGATGGACTGTGCCTTATCCATGCTCCACAGGCGGTGGATGTGCGTATGCGGCGCAAACGCCGTCATCACTTCGCCGCCGACCCGGTGCGTCGGGGAATCCGGCAGGACGATGCCTGTCTCCTTTTCCAGCGCCGACAGTTCGTCGTAGAGCTTGTCCCACTCCATGTCGGACATAATCGGTTCGCTGCCGAAATAGTACGCCTGCGACGCCTGATTGAGCGTGTCCGCAAGCTGACGCATCCGCGCCGTCTGGTCTGCCATGCTTAGTCCTCCAGCTTGACAATCGGCGCCGTCGCCAAAGCAAATTCCTTGGTGCCGTATGCCGTGAATTCAATCTTGATGCGGCTCATGCTGCCCGAACCCGTAACCTCCACCACCGTGCCCTCGCCAAACTTCAGGTGGCGGACGCGATCGCCGGGGCGATACAGGTTTTGCATGGCGCTGGTGGCCATATTGCGCGCCGGGGACTGCACGAAGCCCTTCTGCACGCCGGGGATATTCAGCCCGCGCAGGCCGGTATTGCCGCTGCCGGGGCGGATGGGCGCACTACCGGACGGCGCCGGGCGATTCGTGCCGCCGCGGTTGTATGCGCTGCGAGAGCGCATCTGCGGCTGGACGCGGTCGCCAAAGCGCTCCTTCATGCCCGCCATTTCGTCAGACAGCAGGCGTTCCGGGATTTCCGCCAAAAAGCGGCTGGGCGCGTTGTGATTCACCTGATTATACAGCATTCGCTGATTCGCGCGGGAGATGAACAGGCGCTTCTGGGCGCGCGTGATGCCGACATAGCACAGGCGGCGCTCCTCCTCCATCTTCGTCTCGTCCATGAGGCTGCGCGCGGATGGGAAAATGCCCTCCTCCAGACCGGTCATGAACACATCGGGGAATTCCAGACCCTTGGCGGAGTGCAGCGTCATCAGCGTCACATAGCCGCGCTCGTCCTCCTGCTGGTCAAGGTCAGTCACCAGCGACACGTTTTCCAAGTAGTCTTCGAGCGTCGCATTTTCCGTTGCTTTCGCGTATTCGCTGACCGCACCCATGAATTCCTGAATGTTCTCCACGCGCGAGCGGGCTTCCTCGGTATCTTCCTTCTGGTACTGCGCCAGCAAGCCCGTTTTTTCCACCAAAGTAGATACGAACTCCTCTAGCGGCATGGTTTCCTTGAGCGCCAGCAGCATCGTCATGAGCATAAAGAAGTCGCTGACGCACTTTTTCGGACGCGCGGAAAGCGAATCCGGAACGTCGGACAGGGCGCTGTACAGCGGCATATTGTTCTGCTGCGCGTGATTCATCAGCTCCTGCACGGTGCTGTCGCCGATGGCGCGCTTGGGCACGTTGATGATGCGGCGCAGGGACACATCGTCCGCCGGATTGACCACAACGCGCAGATACGCAATCACGTCGCGCACTTCCTTGCGGTCATAGAACTTCTGACCGCCGAAGACCTTGTAGGGAATCGCCGAGCGCATCAGCATTTCTTCCAGCACACGGCTCTGCGCGTTCGTGCGGTAGAGAATCGCCATATTGCCATACGGTTCGCCGTGGCGGTTGAGCTGGCGGATGCGGTCGGCAACCCACGCGGCTTCCTCGCGTTCGTCGCCCGCGTCGAAGAGGCGAATCGGGTCGCCCTCGCCCTGCTCTGTCCACAGCTTTTTCTCCTTGCGCCCGGAATTGTGCGCAATCACCTGATTCGCCGCGTCGAGAATATTGGCGGTCGAGCGGTAATTCTGCTCGAGCTTGATGACGGTCGCGTCGGGATAATCCTTCTCAAAATCAAGGATATTGCGGATATCCGCGCCGCGCCAGCCGTAAATCGACTGGTCGTCATCGCCCACAACGCAGAGATTCCGGCTCTGGTCAGTCAGCAGTTTGACGAGCATATACTGCGCATAGTTCGTATCCTGATATTCGTCGACATGAATGTAACGGAATTTGCGCTGATAGAATTCGAGTGTTTCAGGCGAGCTTTCAAACAGCTGGATCGTCTTCATGATCAGATCATCAAAGTCCATCGTCTGATTTTTCTTCAATTCGTCCTGATATATCTGATAAGCACGTGCAGCGGCAACTTCCATGGGATTCGCCTCTGCATTTGCCTGCAAAAGCGCTTCTTCCGGTTCGATCAGTTCGTTCTTCCAGGAAGAAATTGAGGCGAGAAAGCTGCGCGGATCGTATTGTTTCGTGTCAAGATTCAGCGTATCGGCAACGATGTGTTTCATTAAAGTTTTTTGCTCGCTCGGACTGCCGATCGTAAATGCCTTTGAAAATCCGACTTTCTCGGCATCGCGACGCAAAATTCTCACGCACAAAGCATGAAACGTCGAAACCCAAACGGCTTCTGAACCGTATTCGACCAGCCTGTCGATACGTTCACGCATTTCGCGTGCAGCCTTGTTCGTAAACGTGATCGCCAAAATATTCCACGGATTGACGTTTTGATGCTCGATCAGGTAGGCTACGCGGTGCGTCAGAACGCGCGTCTTGCCGCTTCCGGCACCGGCCATGATCAAAAGCGGTCCTTCCGTACAAACAACGGCTTCTCTTTGCTTATCATTCATTCCGTTCAATAAGTCATTTTGCGTCAAGTTGTTCAATCCCCTCTGAAAGTAATCAATCATTTCTTATTATACCAAAAAAGGCTCATTAGTTCTTTTAAAATTGCTTTAAAAGAACTTGTTTTCCCTGTTTCTTCGCGTTTTTTCGATGCTGATTCCGAGCATGAAAAATGCAGCGCCCACAGCAGCAATCAGTACCTTGCAGACAGCCGATTTCTGCGTCAGTTTTCTGACAAATTGCGGAGATGAATGCTTTGTCAGGAAACCAGAATGAGAAAGCGGCGAGATTACGGGCATATTTCAAAAATCGAGGATTTACCCGTAATCGGAAACGAGCACTGAATTTTTAGCGCACAAAAAAACAGCCGTCAAATCACGGCTGCCTTCATATCAACATGCTTACTCTTCTTCTGTTTTTGCTTCATCCCAGATTCCGGTTGCTTCGATTTGTGCGGCCGCTTTTTCAGGCGTCTCGGCAGAAACGAGGATGTAGCCTTCTCTTTCGACCGGACGCAGCGTTTCGGGAATTCTGAAGAACCGGTATGACCAATTGGATTTCAGCGACCATTGAAGCCGCACCTTCTCGAGATCGGCCGTTGATACGATGACCATTGCGCCACTGGTACGCGGCACTGCATTTTCCAAAGGCATCTTGGCCAAAGCCCGCAAGTGCTGTTCAAACATTGACACGCTTGATGCCTGCTCAAGCACGTAACCCGGAACGCTAAGCGCCGGAATCAGGCGTTTGACGTAAAGCGTGCCTTCAGCCGTCAAAAAGAATGCCACCTGCATGACGCCGACATAGCTCAATCCCTTGACGATTTCTTTGGCAATGCGCTTTGCTTCTTGTTCGATCTGTTCAGGCACTTTGGCCGGTGCAAGCGTTTCATGCAGGACTCTGTCACGATAGACGTTCTCGACCAGCGGGAAGAAGTTCACTTCACCGTCGGCACCCCTGGTCAAAATAACCGAAAGCTCTTTGGCACATTCGACCCATGATTCAAGAATGTAAGTCCCAAAATCGATGATGTCTGCGCATCTTGCAATATCGGTCTGCTTGGTAATCATCTGCTGCCGTCTTTTGCCAAAACCTTTTTGAATCGGCTTTAAGACGCAAGGATACCCGATTGATCCGATTTCCTGATAAATATCGTCCAAACTGACGATCGTCGCATAAGGCGCAATGTTAACGTTCAACTGCTCAAAAAATGCTCGCTCAAGCAGTCTGTCCTGAGTAATCTCAAGCGTTTCGTGTCCTTGCGGGACTTTCGTGAAACGTTCGAGAAACTCGACCGTTTCTGAAGCAATGTTTTCTGATTCATATGTGACGACATTGCATCTTTGCGCAAAATCCTGTAATTTTTCCTTGTCATTCATGCGACCAACGATTTTGACGTCTGCCTCTGACAATGTCGGCACGCTTTGGCCGGTGCAATATGCTGCCACTTTAAAGCCCATCTTCTTGGCGGCTTGAGCCAACATAATCCCGTTTTGGCTATCCCCGATAATTCCGATCGTATCACCTGGGAACAACATCGCATTTTCCATTCTGCCACAACCTTCTAGTTTCATATTTATAAAACAATTTTACCACAACCAGTCGTATCAAAACATTTATCAGAGCATTCAAAAAGGACTTTTACCATTTTTTAAGCAAAAGTCCTCTTCTTATCCATCAATTATTCTTTATCCAAGCCTTTCTTGCCGTTAAAGATGAGGTTGAGCAAGACAGAGCACAAACTGGCAACGACGATTCCGTTTCCTAAGAAAAGCTGCAGCGTCTTCGGCAAGGCTTGGAAAATTCCCGGATAAACCGAAACGCCAAGACCGAGCCCGATTGAAACCGCCACGATCAAAATATTGTGCTCATCTTTAAAGTCAACGTCAAACAGCATTCTGATCCCTTGAACGCTGATCATCGCAAACATCACCAACATCGCCCCACCCAAAACAGGCGTCGGAATAATCGTCGCAAGCGCACCGACTTTTGGCAAAAGGCCCATGAGCATCAATAACACTGCAGACCAGTAAATCGGGCGTTTGGTTTTGATGCCGGAAAGTTCAAGCAGTCCGACGTTTTGCGAAAAAGTCGTATAAGGGAAGGTGTTGAACACCCCGCCTAAAATAACCGCAAGTCCTTCAGCACGATATCCGTGTTTGAGATCGTCTGCCGTGATGTCTTTGTCAAGCAGATTGCCCAACGCAAAGAAAACCCCCGTCGATTCGACCATCGAAACAAGCGAAATGATAATCATCGTTACCGAAGACGACCACTCAAACTGAGGAACGCCGAAATAAAACGGCTGCGGCAAATGGAACCAGGCTGCTTCGCTGACAGGAGAAAGCGAAACCATCCCCATTAAAAATGCGACGAGCGACCCGACGATCAGCCCGATCAAAACGGCAATCGAGCGAACAAAGCCTTTTCCTAAAACCTGAACTCCCAAAATAATCGCAATCGTCAAAAATGCGCAAAAAAGATTTTTTGGAGCACCAAACGCTTTAGCCGTCGCATCACCGCCGCCCATGTTTTGTACGGCAATCGGAATCAGCGTCAAACCGATGACCGTAATCAGCGTTCCGGTAACGACTGGCGGGAACAAGCGCTTGATTTTTGAAAATTGCCCTGCAACCAAAAAGACAAAAAGCCCGGCGACGATGATTGCGCCGTACATCGTTCCAATCGTAAACTGCTTGCCGATCATCTTAAGCGGTTCGACCGCTTGAATCGCGCATCCCAAAACAACCGGAAGCCCGATCCCGAAATAACGGTTGCGTGCGAGCTGCAAAAAAGTCGCCAAACCGCACATGAAAATATCGATTGAAACAAGGTACGTCATTTGTTCGGCATTAAAATTCAGAGCCGTGCCGATCAACAGCGGAACGGCAACAGCGCCAGAATACATGGCGAGCAAATGCTGCAATCCTAAAACGGCGGCTCTTCCCTGACTAACTTCTTTTTCCATAATTATTCTTCCCCCACAAAATGCACGGTGTCGTTTTCAAATGAAGAAATGCGTGCCAAAGACTCCAGACGAATTCCTTGACCTTTGATCCAATCGGCACCTTCCTGGAACGATTTTTCAACAACGATTCCCACGCCTTCAACCTTGACGTCAGCCTGCTTGCAGATTTCAAGCATTCCTTTGACTGCTTGGCCGTTAGCCAGGAAATCGTCAATAATCAAAACGTGATCATTTTCTGACAAAAACTTGCTGTCAACAGAAATCGTATTTGTCACTTTTTTCGTATATGAGTAAACCTCTGCAGTGTAAGTCCTGTCATCAAGCGTTGACGGTTTTTTCTTTCTGGCAAACAAAACCGGCACGTTCATGACGAGTCCGGCCATAATTGCAGGTGCTATCCCAGAAGCTTCGACCGTCAAAATTTTGGTGACGGGACGTTCTTTAAATAACCGCGCAAATTCCTGACCAATCTCATACATCAATTGCGGATCAATCTGGTGATTCAAAAACTGGTTAACCTTTAAAACGTTTCCCGGCAAAACAACGCCATCTTGACGAATGCGATCCTCAAGCAATTTCAAAATAATTCCTCCTCGTGCATCGTACGAAATAAAATTGCAAACAAAAAAGGCTTTCCTTACCCTCAACAGTAAAAAAAGCCAATAAACCTAGCTATTCTTACTCATAGTCCAAGATTTACGGCCTTGGGTAGAAACTTGCCGACCATATTACGGCATTTATACAAGTAACACTAGCATAGGATAACATATTCCAAATTATTCTTCAATGACAAACGGCTAGGAAAAAGCCTTGCCATGACCGGACATCATCAGATTTCAAAGCGAATCGTACTGGTTCAAATCATATTCTTCAATTAAAGAAATCAGTTTCTGCGCATACCCGGGGTCAGTCGCATATCCTTTATCCTGAAGCGCCTGGGCTGCCTGTTTATAATCAGATGCCTCAAGCACCGAACGATAATGCTCCTTATCCCACTGCGTTCCGTTCAAAAAAAGCTGCGTGTGCGCTCTGACTGAATCATCCCAACTGTCATATGTAGCAAAACGCGCCTTAACGGTTATCCACTGTCCATTGACATATTCCTGCGTCGTCAGCAGCACGCTGCTTGCCTGATTGCTTTTGATTCCAAACAAGTTGTTATACTTGGAAGAAAGTTCGCTTCTTCCCCAATCAGATTCCAAAGCAGCCTGCGCCAAAGTAATGCTTGAAAAAACATGATGCCGTCTTTGCTGCTCTTGAGCAACAGGTACGAGCACTTTGATGAAGCTTGATTTATCAGAGTTGTTTTTAACATCCTGTTCTGTTTGCGGTTCGGTATTTTGAACGTTTCCAACATCCAGAACCCACTTCGTCAATTGAACGCTGATTAACGAAACGACCAGTAAAACCAGGATAATATTAGGATACCGAAGCTTGCCGTTGACAATCAGAAAGCCTCTCTTCTTTTTTGGATAATTTTTTTTGCGTGCCACAAAGTCTCACCCCACAAGCACTGAACGGATCGCGCAAAACGACTATTTCTTTTCGAGTCTTGACAGCAACGGAACGGAAATTGCAGGACCAACGATGCCGGCTAAAATAGCTTCCGGAACGCCATTCGTCCCGATAACGCCGAGCAGGTACGGCAAAAGGGCCTTGACGTCAAGCGAATACAATGCCTGTGACTGTCCGCGATAGAGCAGATAGATCAAGCCGAGCACCAAAATTGTATTCGTCATCGCTCCAAGAATTGAAGCAACGCACATTGCCGGAACTTTTTTTACTTTATTTCTGAGAAAAATAAATGCATAACCGGCAACGACACCGATTAAAATTCTGGGCACGACCGATACCAACGGATTGACAAAAACGATTGTCGCCAAAGGACTCGTTGGCCAGACGTAGGCCCTGATAAACGTGATGAGCCCCCAAACTCCCCCGACGATTGCACCGTCACGAGGTCCCAAAACAATTGCCGCAATTATTACGGTGACGTGAATCGTTGTCAGATTCAAGGGGCCGACCGGAATGTAACCGAAAAAAGGCACAAAATTCTGTACGATGATAATTGCGCAAAACAACGCTATCAAAACGCTGCGAAACGTTTTATTTTTATTGTCCAAAATAACACCCTCCTATGAATTTTTTCGTCAAATCGACTTGTTTCAAATTATATCACAAGTCTAAATTTCAGTGTTGTCTTTTAAACAATATCATCGAACAAATTCGTCCATTTTGATGAATATCGTTCGCAAAATCTTTGATTCGTTTTGACGTTTCATGCACTGCATTTCGCAAAAAAAGTTCAGTTTCTTGCTTGAATTAAATGCAGTGCTGCTCACCCGATTCCGCCAGGCTCTCACTCAAATTTACCGCCAAGCTATTTTTGGTTATTTCCATCATAGCAGGAGTCATGCATGCAAAAAACCGGATCAGACTTGCAATTGATGGCAAATCATCCGTTTTTTCAATTTGCGGCATCGTTTTTCCCAGCCTCTCGTCATCATTCCCATCCTTTGGCAACGTCGATCCATTCCTTGGGATGAGCAAGTTTTTCAAGTTCTTCAAGCGACAGCCGCACCGCAGAATGAGCATCGCCCGCAGCCGGATATACCGTCTTGAAACGTTTGAGCGATTCATCCAAAAAGACGGCCACGTTTTCCTTGACTGCAAACGGGCAAACTCCTCCAGGAGCGTGCCCGATGAACTTTTCCACAACGTCTGACGCAATCATGCGCGGCCTCTTGTGAAAACGATCCTTGAACTTGCGATTGTCAACTTTGACATCCCCCGCCATAACGACCAAAAGCGGCTTTTCATCAAGCAAAAACGACATTGTCTTAGCAATGTGTTCAGGCTCGCACCCCAATGCATGAGCAGCTTCTTCGACCGTTGCGCTGGAATCTTCAAGCACGATGATTCGATCCGCATAATTTTCTTTTTCCAAATATTGTTCGACCTTTTCTCGACTCAATCCCGTCACTCCCTTGTAAAATATTGAGATAATTCTAACATCAAGATTAAAAAACAGCAATAATAAATTGAGAATATTTTTTGTTCAAATGCAGCGCTGCATTTGGCAAAAAGATTTTCACGTATCAAAATTGAAAAAAATGCCGGACAAAATCAGTCGACTTGCAACTTCCTTTGTTCGGCATTCAGTTTATTTCAAGACGAAAACGGGACCTTTTTCCGAAGCCTCGAGTTTTCAGTTTGAGGATCGGTTTTTTCCGGATTCTTTTTTCAAGACTATTCCTTGCGCAATGATTCAACAGGATCAAGTTTGGAAGCACGGTTTGCCGGAAGCAGTCCTGCCAGCATGCTGATGACGATGCTGATGATGATACCGGAAATCAGAAACTGCGGTTCAAGGGTGACAACGTTCACGCCATAGGCCGGCTTTGTCACCGAATTGATTGCAAATCCAAGAATTTCCGTAATGACGACTCCCAAGAGACCAGAACCAAGCCCGATCAGAAACGCTTCTGAAACAAAGATGCGACGAACGTCTTTGCGACGAGCTCCGAGAGCTTTGAGCACGCCGATTTCCTTTGTCCGTTCGACAACGGAAATGTTCAGCACGACCAGAATCATGATTGCGGAAACAACCAGCGAAACGCCGGCGATTGCCGCCAAGACATACGTAATGACGTCAAGCATCTGCGTAAACATGTCGGTCATCGTTTCTTGCATCGATCCTGAATAGCCGAGCTTTTTGACCTTGTCTTTGATTGCTTTCGTATTGTCGGAGTTCTTTGTATATAAGAATACCGTATTGGCCTTGAGCTTTTGTCCGTTGTCTTTGAACACCTGATTCAAATCACCGTAACGAACGACGATCGTGCTCATTTGCGTATCGTAAATTCCGCTGACCTTGACTTCTTTTTCAATCGTTTTGTCACCGATCGTGAGCGAAAGCCTGACTTTTTTGCCAATGATGTTTTTGCCCAAAAGATCTGCCGTCGCCTGATCAAGCAGGACTTCGTTCTTCTTTGGAGCATGACCTTTCGTAATGCTTGATTTCGTAACCGACTTGGACATCGTCATCAGCATCATGATGTTTGCCGTATTGGAATTAAAGGCAACCTTGTTCGTACCAAGAGAAAACGTGGAATATCCGCGCTGAATCGTATCGACGTTTTTAATTTTCTTCAATTTGTCGATGTCTTTTTGACTGAAAGTATTCTTGTCGGACGTCCCGGTCATCATCGAAATATGATCTTCGCGCACGCTTCCGATCGTGCTTGAATCTCCGGCCTGGACTTTTTCCTGCTGTTTCTTATCCATTTCAAGACTTTGCTTATGTACTTCAGTCACGTTCGGATTCGTATAGGTAACCATCGTGCTCTTGATGTAATTCGTCACGCCGCGTCCGATTCCGAGCATCAAAACCACCGCCATGATGCCGATGCTCGAACCGAATGCCACTAAAGCATTGCGCCCGAACTTGGCTTTCATGTTAAGGAAGGCAAGGCGAATCGCATTCGTCAAGCTCATGTTCCTGACCGGGCTTGTTTCTTTCTTATCAGCTGGTTTCTTATGGAATTCAACGTCTTGCGTCGCATCTGAGATAAGCGAGCCGCTGTCGATTCTAAGAACTCTGGTACAATGCGAAGCAACCCTGTCAGAGTGCGTAACCATCAAAACGAGCTTGCCGCTTTCAGCAATTTCCTTGATCATTTCAAGCACGGTGTCGGTCGTTTCAGCATCCAAAGCTCCGGTCGGCTCATCTGCAATAATCACGTCCGGATCATTGATCAAAGCACGCGCAATGGCCACGCGCTGTTTTTGGCCACCGGAAATCGCATCAGGCTTTTTATGCATGTGTTCGCCTAAACCGACTTGAGTCAAAAGTTCGGCTGCCCTTTTGTCGCGAGTTTCCTTGTCAACGTTTGACAAAGTCATCGCAAGCGAAACGTTGTCCAGCAGACTCAGATGAGAAATCAGATTGAAGTTCTGAAAGATGAATCCAATGCTTTTTTTGTGAAATCTGTCCAGTTCCTGCTTGGTATAGTCACGCAGGTTCTTGCCTTGATAGATGATTTCTCCCTCAAAATCAGAATCAAGTCCGCCGATCAGATTCATTAAAGTCGACTTTCCGCTGCCGGATTCGCCGACAATCGAAACCAGTTCTCCCTCTTCAAAAGAGGCGCTGATTCCCTTTAAGGCTTGAAAAGTGCCACCGCCAGGCATCTTATAAACTTTTTTAACGTTCTTTAATTCCAAAACTGCCATATGAAACCTCCGTAAAAATTTAACTTTAGCTTACGCAATATACTGTATCAATTAATTTCTGTATAGTCAAATAATGTGATTAGGCTTGCCGAAAAATATTAACCCGAAACCCTATAGTGCCTTCTAATCCTCTCAATAAAACCGTCAGATGTTATTTAAATACAGTGCCGTTCAACCAATTCAACCAAAATTTCATCCTGATTTACGGACAAAGAGCCTTTTTTGGCTGATTTGTCCGTAAGCAAAACGCATTTTACGGACAAACCGGCATTTT
>ENA-ORRU01001670-ORRU01001670.1-human-gut-metagenome-genome-assembly--contig:-NODE-1670-length-12948-cov-3.301094_pt1 | contig 12948 bp, 8 predicted proteins | sample MGYA00242184_ERZ509151 | MGnify/ENA primary metagenome ERZ509151 (study PRJEB26280, sample SAMEA2338667) | human gut metagenome | biome: human gut; feature: human-associated habitat; material: faeces... | reverse complement strand
GATTTACGAATTCGGTTTTTTGAAGAAATAAAATTTATCTAATTAAAGTTAAAGATTTTCGATTATTTATTTTTTAATTACAATCAATATCTATAAAACTTCCGAGTTTAAATTTATTCAAATTGTCCGCATAATAATTTAAAGTTTTTCTTTTTATAAATTTTCCGTCTCCTTTTGAGCCTAAAAATTTATCGTCTTTAAATATTATTTTTCCTCTTGATATAACAGTGTCTATAGAGCATAAAAGTTCTTTTCCTTCGTATATCGTATAATCGCAAGCTCCATGCATATTTGATTGAGTTATAAGGCTTTTTTTATTCGGGTTTATAATCGTTATATCCGCATGAGCATTTGGCATTATAGCGCCTTTGTCTGGATAAAGTCCGTAAATTATAGCGGGGTTATAACATAAAGTTTCCACGAATTTATTTATAGTTATTTTACCTTTCATAACCCCTTCGGAAAATATTAAAGCGTATCTTTCTTCGACTCCTCCAGCTCCGTTTGGGCATTTGGTAAAATTATCTTGTCCTAATATTTTATCTTTTTCAAAACTAAAAGGGCAATGGTCTGTAGCTATAACTTGTATATGTCCTTTTGCTATAGCTTCCCATAATATTTCTATATCTTCCTCTTTTCTTAAAGGAGGCGACATAATATATTTTAATCCGTCTTTTTTTTCGTATTCTTTATCGGTAAGAATTAAATATTGAGGACAAGTTTCGGCAAATATATTTTTTGCTCCGTTTTCTCTCGCTTTTATTATTTCGTAAACGCTTTTTCCAGCTGAAGTATGAACTATATATATTGGAGCGTTATTTGATAAACTTGATAAATATATTATTCTATTAACGGCTTCGGCTTCCGCTTCGGCAGGACGGCTTAAAGGATGATATCTAGCTTCGGTTTTTCCTTCCTCGATAAATTTCTTTTTTAAATATTCTACAATATAATGATTTTCCGCATGAAAAGACGAAACGGCGTTTAATTTTTTCATTTTATTTAATACTTTAATAATATCGCTATCGTTTAATTTATAATTGTAGGTTAAATATATTTTAGAACTTGATAAACCTTCGTCTATTAAAGTTTCAAGTCCTTTTAATATATCATTATCAACATGCTGCAAAACTCCATGAAAACTGTAATCTATAACGGCGTTATTGTCCGCTAATTTATGATAAAGTTTTAATTGATGCATAATATCGCAATTTTTAGGTCCAAATCCCATGTGGTCTACTATAGTTGTAGTTCCTCCGCAAGCTGCCGCAACCGTTCCGCTATAAAAATTGTCTATAGAATGTCCTATTCCTACATCTATATCCATATGAGTATGAACATCCACTCCGCCTGGCATTACATATTTTCCCGAAGCGTCTATTATATCTGCATTATTGCATTTAATATCGTTTCCTATATTTGTTATTCGTTCGTCTTCTATAAGAATATCCGCTTTATATGTTTCATAGGCATTTGCTATAGTGCCGTTTTTTATTATCGTTTTCATTTTACCTACCTAATTTTTTAATTATCTCTATTAATTAAATATAACATAGCCATTAAAACTGCGTTTCCTAATGAGCGGGATTTATCCGATATTGTAAAACAATTTTCGTATTCCGATTTTCTCGGGTCTATATCCGCTATTTTTAATCCTTTTTTTACTTTATAACCGTTTCTTATTATTCCTCTAATAATGCCATCAAAAGTCGCTATAACTTCGTTTTTAATATTATTGTTGGTTATATAGGCTATAATTTCGTCCTTATATACAAAATCGCCTATATCTTTTATATTTTCTATAATGCCTTCACTGTTAGCATGAATTACTCTCTCCGCTGATTTTCCCGCTATATTTCCTGGTATTCCCGTATTGGCTATAGCTTCGCCTTTCAAATACATTTTGCCAAGCGAATGTCCTCTCATTGTTTCTATTACTATATCGCAATCTTTGGAAGCCATAAATCCAGGTCCTAAAGCTATAGTATATTTTGCCATATCTTTTTTAAGTCCCAAATTCTTTTTAGCGATTATAGAGTCTATTATAAAATAAGGTTTAATCTTATTTAAACATTTTAAGTCGGAGTCTATTAAAACGGGTATATTATAATTTTTTATCTTTATCATATTTAAAGCCGTATCGATATTATCGCATAATATTGCTTCTATATCTTCAACTTTTGTGCGATTGTCGTAAACGGCTTCGGATAAAGATACTTTTCTTCTTATCGATGATGGAGATTGAGTTTCCAATATAATAATCTTAAAACCCGCTTTATATAGAGAGTAGGCGACTCCAGTAGCCAAATCGCCTCCTCCTCTTATAATCGTTATTTTATCGTTTTCTAATCTTTCCATAAATAAATATTATTTTGAATACGGAGTATTTTTAAGCGGAAGTTCCGTTTGAAATTCTCCGTTCATTTTATAATAAGCCGCGGCAACCGCTGGAGCTGTAGGTATGCTTGAAATCTCTCCTATTCCTGTAGCTCCGTAAGCGTAAGGCACGCCTTCTTTTTCTATTATTATAGATTCTACATCTGGAGTCTTATCCGCTTTTAATAAACCTAAAGTTCCGAATTTTACTTTAGGAATGCAATTTTCTAACGGAAATTTTTCAGTTAATGCATATCCTAAAGACATAACTACTCCGCCTTCTATCTGTCCTTCCAAAGACAATACATTTATAGCTTTTCCTATATCATGCGCCGCTATAACTTTATTAATAGTTCCGTCTTCGTTTAATATGCAAATTTGCGTAGCGTAACTATAAGCGACATGAGATACTGGATTTGGTTTATCCGCTCCGAGTTTATCCGTTATGGTAAGCCATTCACCATAAAAATCTTGTCCGTTCAAATCAGATAATTTTTTTCCTTTATCCAATTCTTCTTTTAATTTTTCGCATGCTCTTTTGCATGCTTCTCCCGTTATTAATGTCTGTCTTGAGCCTGAAGTAGTTCCAGAATCTGGAGCGATAGAAGTGTTAGGATTATGATAAATTATTTTGTCTTCATCCAAATTAAGAGTTTCGCCGACTATTTGATAAAGAACCGTTCCTATTCCCTGTCCTATGCATGTGGCGGCGGAATGTATATGCACTTTATTATCTTCCACTATCAAACGAACTCTTCCCGTATCTGGTAATCCCATTCCAACTCCCGAATTTTTAAATCCGCAAGCAATTCCTACATTTTTGTTTTTATAGAATTCTTCTTTTACCGCTTCCAAAGTTTCTATTAATCCCGTAGATTCGTCCGCTATTTGAGAATTTGGAAGAATTTGTCCTGGTTTTATAGCGTTTCTATATCTTATTTCCCAAGCGTCTAAACCGCACATTTCGGCAAGCAAATTTATATTCATTTCTGTAGCAAAACATGATTGAGGCACTCCGAATCCTCTGAAAGGTCCCGTAGGAGGATTATTAGTATAAACAGATTTTCCGTCTATATCTATAACTTGATAATTATAAGGACCAGCAGCATGAGTGCATGCTCTCTGTAAAACGGGACCGCTTAAAGAAGCGTAAGCTCCCGCGTCCGTTATTAAAACCGCTTTCATAGCCGTTAGTATTCCGTTTTCATCGCATGCCGTAGTCATATCTATGCTCATAGGATGCCTTTTAGGATGCCAATAAATGCTTTCTTGTCTTGTTAATTTAAATTTAACGGTTCTTTTAGTTCTATAAGCCATTATTGCCGCATAATGTTGAACGCTCATATCTTCCTTGCCTCCGAATCCTCCGCCAACATATTGATTTTCAACTACGACTTTTTCTGGCTCTATTCCCAAAGCCATTGAAACTTCTCTTCTTGTATCATAAGCTCCCTGGTCGCTTGAGTATATAAATACTCCGTCATTTAAAGGCGTTGCTATTGCGCACTCTGGCTCTAAAAATGCATGTTCCGTCCAAGGAAGTTCATAATGTCTTGTAACTTTATATTTTGATTTCGCTATAATTTCATCGGCATTTCCTTTAATTAAAACTTCATGCGTTAGTAAATTATTTTCTCTATCTTCATGAACTAATGGCGAATCTTCTTTTAAAGCTTCAATTGGGTCTTTTATTAAAGGAAGTTCCTCGTATTCTATTTTTACTAACTCTTTTGCTTTTTTTAAGGTGTTTTCATCTTCCGCCACAATCAAAGCTATAGCGTCTCCTATAAATTTAGTAGTTTCTCCTTCGCCTATAAGGATATACCAATCATGCAATAAATGTCCGACTTTATGGCTTGCGGGCAAATCTTTAGCCGTTATTATATCTACTACTCCGTTTAATTTTTTAGCTTCCGATATGTCGATTTTTAATATTTTTGCTCTCGGGTATTTAGTTCTAACAGCAGCTCCGTAAATCATGTCTTCTATTTCTATATCGTCACAGTAAACGCCTTCTCCTAAAGCTTTTTCTTTCGCGTCAATTCTTGCAATTCTTTTATCTCCAACTTTTATTTTTCCCTTATAATCTTTAACTTCAATATTTTCTCTTAACATTTTAGCGGACAATTCTATAGCGTCTATTATTTTTTTATATCCCGTGCATCTGCAAATATTATTTTTTATTGCGGCTACTATTTCTATTCTGCTTGGATTTGGATTTATATCTATCAAACCTTTTGCCGATACTACCATTCCTGGTATACAGAATCCGCATTGCACAGCTCCGCATATAGCAAAAGCGTAAGAATAAACCTCTCTTTCTCTTTTTGTAAATCCTTCTATAGTTTGAACTTTTTTATCTTTTAATCTTCCTATAGTTTGAATGCATGCTCTCATTGGTTTTCCGTCTATTAAAACCGTGCATGTCCCGCATGCTCCTTCGGAACATCCGTCTTTTACCGATTTGCATTTGCAATCGTTTCTTAAAACATCGATGAGTTTTCTTTCAGAGTCAAAACTCATTTCTTTTCCGTTAATATTGATTGATACTTTCTCTCCCATAAAATGCCTCCCAAATTATAATATTAAATAATTATACTTATTAAATACTCCGTCTATTATACTATAAACTCCGTTAAAATCGGAAGAATTTCCAACTTTATACGATTCTATTTTTCCGTCTAATCTTACTTTACAATTTCCGTCTTTATCCAAAAATAAGAAGCCGTCATTTTTAGAATCGTTCATATCTTCTTCGCTTGCAAACAAAGTGAATTTATCTTTATACGGAGCGGAACTGTAAGGGCAGAAAGTCTCGCAGTTTCCACATTCGTTGCACATATAATCTACATGAATAATTTGATACATTTTTGCTCCATCAATTTTTAAAGATATATTTGCTCTGTTTGGACATACTTCGGCGCAGCTTTCGCATATAAAGTCGCAAGTTAAACATCTGTTAAATTCGGCGTCTTTAGAAATTTCTTTTAAATTTCCTTTTTTAGAATAAACCGCTTCTTCTGTAGAAATAGACGGCAAATCTTTAGCCACCGTTTTATTTAAAATAGCTTCGGCGCAAACTTTGGCGTCTCTTATAGCTTCTACTATAGTAGCCGCTCCATATAATCCGTCTCCAGCTATATAAACATTTTTAATAGAAGATTCGTTTGTTTCTTTATTGCATTTAGGTTTTCCTCTATCGTCTATGTCTATTCCTTGCGATTTATAAAATTCAGAGTCAATTTGCTCTCCTATGGAAGCTATAACGGTATCGGCGTCTATATATTCCGTTTCATCCGTTTCAACGACATTTCTTCTGCCTTTATCGTCATAATCCGACAGTTTCATTTTTTTGCATAACAGTTTTCCATTTTCTAATTTTACTGGTGCAAGCAGTTCTTTGAAATCTATTCCGTCTTCTAAAGCCATTTGCAATTCTTCTTCAAGCGCTGGCATATATCTTTTTGTTCTTCTATAAACTAAACTAACTTTTTTAACGCCTTCGTTTCTTTTAGCCGAGCGAGCCGCATCCATAGCCGTATTTCCTCCTCCGATTATAACCACATTTTTTCCAAGATTTACTTTTCCGTTAGTTTTATTAAACTCTTCTAAAAATTTTAAGGCGTTTAAAGATTCTCCTTTTTCTAATTTTAAAGGCATATTCTTATGAGCGCCTATGCATAAAATTATATAATCAAATTTTGAAGTTAATTCTTTTATATCTTTTATTTCTTTTCCGAGTTCAAATTTAACTCCCATTTGTCTGCATAAACTTATATCTTTATCTATGTCTGAAGCGGATATTCTGAAATTTGGTATTATATTAGAAACAACTCCTCCAGCTTTTTCTCTTTTATCAAATATTGTGGCTTCGATTCCGTTTTTTGCTAAAAAGTATGCCGCGGATAATCCAGCAGGACCAGAACCTATGATTCCTACTTTTTTACCTGTAGGTGCTTGAGGTTTTAAAGTTTTTATAACTTTATCGTATCCAATATTTGAAGCTTCAAGTTTGCATGCTCTTATGCTTACCGCTTCTTCATAGAATTCTCTAGTGCATTTATCCATGCAAGTATGGGGACATAATATTCCTGTGGCAAATGGAAGGGCGTTTTTTTCTATTATGACTTTAAAAGATTCGTCATATTTTCCTTCGGCATTTAATCTAACATAAGATGTAATATCTTGATTTATCGGACATGTTTCCATACAAGGAGCGGTAAAGCAATCTATTAAAGGCAGTTTTTTATTTAATTTTCTGCTTGGAAGAGGTTTTATAGGTTTAACTATATGTTTGCTTTTTTTAGATTTTTCAACTATAGATTTAGCTTTAGCAGTATCTACTTTTACAAATGGTTTAGCAGCCGATATATTTTTAGCCATTTGTTCCGCCCTCTGATAACCTCCTGGTTTCAAAAAAGTTGTCGCCATAGTTACGGGCCATATTCCCGCGTCTATAACTTCGTTTATATTAAAATAATCGCAACCGCCAGAATACGATATTCTTAAATTTCCGTTAAAATCTTTACTTAATCTTTCGGCGACAGTCATTGAAAGAGGGAATAAAGATTTTCCCGACATATACATTTCTTCTGAAGGAAGTTCTTTATTTTTAACATCTACAGGGAATGTATTTGTTATTTTTACTCCAAATAAAAGATTATTGTCTTCCGTTAATTTTTGAAGTCTCTTTAACATAGGAACGGCATCGCTATACTGTAAGTCGTCTTTAAAATGAAAATCTGTAAAAGATATGTAATCGTATCCCATTTCGTCTAATGTTTTTCTAGCGTATTCATATCCTAAAAGAGTAGGATTGCATTTTACAAAAGTATTTAATTTTTTTTCGGTTATAAGATAAGAAGCTATTTTTTCTATTTCTGCGGGAGGACATCCATGCAATGTAGAAAGCGTAGCCGAGTTGCAAATATTAGAATTAATTTTTTCAATGTCTTCTTTTTTGAATCTCTTAAATCTATTTATATTTTCTGAAATCCATTTTTTGCATTCTTTAAAAATAGGAGAATCTTTTGCTTCTTTAAGTCCTTCTATAAAATTATCTATTTTTTCTAATTTAATTCCTTCGTAATCGTAGCCTACCGACATATTGAATTGAAAGCCATCCATATCGCCCAAATCCCATTCTTTAGCTATAACTTTTAAAACTACCCATGCTTTAACATATTCTTCAAAAGCTTGAGGAACATATAGCTCTGTTGACCATTCGCAGTTATAACATTCGTCATCGGCTTTAATACATGGTTTACTTACGGGTAAATCTCTTCCGTCAAGTTTCTGAACTGTTTTAAGTTCAAAAAACCTGCTTCCCGTATAATAAGCCGCTATTATATTTTGAGCGAGCTGCGTATGAGGTCCCGCTGCAGGTCCGATAAGAGTTTCTAATTTTCTTCCAAATATTTCGTAATATTTGTTTTTGTCAGCTTTAAACTCTCTAGATATTCCAAAAACTTTTCCGTTGGATTTTTCAGTTAAAATCCAATTCATAAGGTTTCCAAAAGGTATAGGTGTCATTATATCGCCCATAAAATAATCCTCCATTTAATTTTTATTTTTTATTGTTATATTATTTTTTAATTTTATCCGTTAATTTTTTTCCAAAGTTTTGCCGATTCTTTTCTTATTTTAGAATAAGCTTCTTCTTCGTCTATTTTTACGAGTTTTCTATCTCTCATTAATACTTCGCCATTGCATATTGTCGTATTAACATGTCCTCCGTTCATACCAAATAGTATATGTCCGTTAATATTGTTTTCGTTTAACTCAGTATAATTATTATAATCGATTATAATAATATCCGCCGCAGCTCCGCTTTTTAATATTCCTAAAGGAGTTTCAAAATAACGATTTGCAATTTTAGAATTATTCTCAAAAAGCATTTGCGGAATCTCGCCCCAAGCGGCGTTAGGATTGCATAAATTATGTTTATGCAATACATTAGCGACTTTATAAGATTCCGTCATGTCATGAGTATAGCCGTCAGTTCCCAAACCTGTTAATATTCCTCTATGCATTAATTCCATAGTAGGAGGACATCCGCATGCATTTCCCATATTTGATTCTGGATTATGAGCCGTCATAGAATCAGTTTCTTTTATAAGTTCCATTTCATGAGGATTGATATATATGCAGTGAACCAAAAGAGTTTTAGGTCCTAATATATTCCAATCGTATAATCTGTCGACGATTCTTTTTGAATGTTCTTTTAAGCATGCATGCAAATCTTCTATTCCTTCTGCAACATGAATATGATAACCTACGCCTTCTGGAATTTCTTTAACGCATTGTTCCATAGTTTTATCCGAAATAGTAAAAGACGCATGCATTCCCATCATGGCTTTTATCATATCGGAATTATCTTTTTTAACATGCTTTATAAAATCTATATTTTCTTTAATAGAAGCTTGAGCTTTAGTTTTTCCGCCTCTGTCAGAAATCTCATAACATAAACATGCCCTTATTCCCATTTCTTTTGAAGCTTCTTCTATAGCAAATAAACTGCCTTCTATATGTCCGAAACTTGCATGATGGTCGAATATTGTTGTAACTCCGTTTTTTATAGATTCGATATATGTGGCGATAGCGCTTTGTTTAGTTTGCTCAATTGTTAAATTTTTATCTATAGTCCACCACATTCCGTCTAATATTTCCAAAAAACCTTTGGGATTATATCCGTTAATACTAAAACCTCTCGCCATAGCGGAATATATATGCTCATGAACATTTATAAAAGCTGGCATTATTAAAGAACCTTTAGCGTCTATAAATTCTGCACTTTTATATTTTTCTTTAAGTTCTTTTGTAGTTCCAACTTGTTTTATCAATTTACCTTCGCATAAAACCGCTCCGTTTTCTATAAACGGCGTTTTTTTGTCTCTTGTGATTAATTTGCCATTGCCTATTAATAACATAATCCTCTCCTAAAAATAATAATTTATCATATATGAATTAAACCAACTATTTAATAAAAAATCTAAAAAAAATTAAATTTTTTACTTGACATTCTAAAAAATATTTAGTATAATATATAATATAATTGATTATAAAAAATATTTAATATTAATAAAATGAGGCATTAAATGGATTGCGAAAATATAATACTTGAAACCTTGATTAGCGTGGCGCATGGAATAGCCCGACAATTTGGCAATAATTGTGAAGTTTGTATTCATGAATTAAACGAAGAAGATTTGGAACATAGCATTATATATATAATTAACGGACATGTAACGGGAAGAAAAATCGGAGGCAGTCCTTCAAATATAGTGCTAAAGACTATAGAAAAGTTGCATAAAGGCGAACCGATTGTGGATAATCTTTCATATTTAATAAAATCTTCAAACGGAAAAATATTAAAGTCTTCAACCGTATTTATAAAAAATTCTTATGGCAAATATAAATATATATTGTCTATAAATTTTGACGCTACAAATTTTATACCTTTTAAGGATGATTTGGCAAGTTTAATGGCTGTGGAAGGACAATCAAAAAGCGATTCTTTAGAGGAAATACCAAATAGCGCTCAAGAGCTTATGGATAATCTTATAATAAAAAGCGAAGAATTGATTGGTAAACCCGCTTCTATAATGTCTAAAGAAGAGAAGATAAGAGCGATAAAATTTTTAAATAGCGCGGGAATGTTTTTAATAACTAAATCGGGAGATAAAGTTTCAAATCATTTTAAGATAAGTAAATTTACTCTTTACAATTATATAGATAACTATAAAGAAAAAAAGGAGAAAGCAGTTAATGAGTGATATAAAATGGCAAGAAAATAAAATGCCAAAAACGGCAGACAAAAATTTATCGATAATGTCGATAGAGGAAGTGAAGAAGGCAAAAGCTTTTCATGAAAGTTTCCCTCAATATTCAAATACGCCTTTGGCAGAGCTTAAGGAAATGTCTAAGTATTTAGGATTAGGAGCTATAAAAGTAAAAGACGAATCTTATAGATTTGGATTAAACGCTTTTAAGGTTTTAGGCGGTTCATATTCTATGGCAAAATATATAGCTCAAAAAATGGGAAAGGATGTATCCGAATTGCCTTACGATGTTCTTGTGTCTAAAAAATTAAAAGACGAATTCGGACAGGCTACATTCTTTTCGGCTACGGACGGAAATCATGGAAGAGGAGTCGCTTGGGCAGCAAATAAATTAGGACAGAAATGCGTTATATTTATGCCGAAAGGAACTACAGAAATAAGGCTAAATAATATATTAAAAGAAGGCGCTACGGCGACTATAGAAAAATATAATTATGACGAATGCGTGAGAATGGCGGCGGATGCGGCTTCAAAAGTAAAAAACGGAGTGGTTATTCAAGATACCGCATGGGAAGGCTATGAAGAAATTCCCGCTTGGATAATGCAAGGCTATGGAACTATGGCTTTAGAATCTGACGAACAGTTTGGCGAGAAACCTACTCATATATTTGTGCAGGCTGGAGTAGGTTCTTTAGCTGGAGCTATAGTAGGATATTTTTCTAATAAATATAAAGATAATCCTCCCAAAATGATAGTTGTGGAAGCGTCAGCAGCAGCTTGTCTTTATAAAGGCGCCGTTGTTGGAGACGGAAATATAAGAATAGTAGACGGCGATTTGAATACGATAATGGCTGGGCTTGCATGCGGAGAACCTAATATAACTTCTTGGGATATATTGAAAAATCATGTAGATTGCTTTATATCGGCGGAAGATATAATAGCCGCTAGAGGAATGAGAATGCTATCCGCTCCGTTAAAAGGAGACGCTCAAGTGATATCTGGAGAATCTGGCGCTGCGCCTTTTGGGGCTTTGGCTACAATAATGCTTAATGAAGAATATTCTGAACTTAGAAAAAAATTAGATTTAAACTCTAATTCAAAAGTTTTATTATTCAGCACGGAAGGAGACACCGACCCTCAAAGATGGAAAAATATAATATGGGAAGCAAAAAATAAATAAAATTTTTATATATAAATATTAATGTTTAAGGAGAATTAAAAAGACATGAACGAAATTACAAAAGAACAGTTCGGTAAAATAAAAGAAAAAGCCGAAAGCTATAGAACCGATATGACTAAATTTTTAAGAGATTTGGTTAAAATACCGGGAGAATCCGCCGAAGAAGAAGGCGTAATAAAAAGAATAGAGCAAGAAATGAAAAAAGTTGGGTTTGACAAAGTCGATATTGACCCTATGGGAAATGTTATCGGCTATATGGGAAGCGGAAAAACCTTAATAGGAATAGACGCCCATATAGATACGGTAGGAGTTGGCAACAGAGATAATTGGGAATTTGACCCTTACGAAGGCTATGAAAACGATTCTGAAATAGGCGGAAGAGGAACTTCAGACCAATTAGGCGGAATAGTTTCGGGAGTTTATGGCGCTAAAATAATGAAAGATTTAGGGCTTTTAAGCGATAAATACAAAGTTATGGTTACGGGAACTGTGCAAGAAGAAGACTGCGATGGGCTTTGTTGGGAATATATTTGTAAAGAAAGTAAAATATTGCCCGAATTTGTTATTTCGACCGAGCCTACAGACGGCGGAATTTACAGAGGACAAAGAGGAAGAATGGAGATAAGAGTCGATGTTAAAGGAGTTTCTTGTCATGGTTCGGCGCCAGAAAGAGGAGACAACGCTATTTATAAAATGGCTGATATTCTGCAAGATATAAGAAGTCTTAACGAAAATGACGCTAAAGATTCAACCGAAATAAAAGGTTTAGTAAAAATGCTTGACGAAAAATATAATAAAGATTGGGAAGAGGCGAGATTTTTAGGAAAGGGAACAGTTACCGTATCTGAAATTTTCTATACTTCTCCAAGTAGATGCGCGGTTGCCGATTCATGCTCAATTTCTTTAGATAGGAGAATGACTGCAGGAGAAACTTGGGAAAGTTGTTTAGACGAAATAAGAGCGCTTCCTAATGTAAAAAAATATAATGCTGAAGTTTCTATGTATAAATATGAAAGACCTTCTTGGAAAGGATTAGTTTATCCAATAGAATGCTATTTTCCAACTTGGGCTCTTCCTAAAGACCATAAAGTAGTAAGAACTTTAGAAGAGGCTTATCATAATTTGTATGGCGATTCAAGAATAGGAGGAGTTCCAGAAGTTGAAACAGAAAGAAAATCTCGTCCATTAACCGATAAATGGACATTCTCTACTAACGGAGTAGCTATTATGGGAAGAAATAAAATCCCTTGCATAGGATTTGGACCTGGAGCCGAAGCTCAAGCCCATGCGCCTAATGAAATGACTTGGAAGCAAGATTTAGTAGTATGCGCCGCAGTTTACGCTGCAGTTCCTACAATATATTGCGCTAATAAATAAAATAAATAATAAAAACAATATTGACAATTCTAGACAGGCATGATATATTATACAAGCTGTCGCGTGAGACAGGGCTGAGAAGCACCGCTGTCCATGAGGCACAAACGAAAATCCGGAATATATGAAATGAAAAAAGTTGTTGACAAATGTCGATGAACATGATATTCTAGATAAGCTGTTTCGAGCGAGTACACACCGCTGAAACAACAAAAATAAAAAAGTTGTTGACAAGCG
>ENA-ORRU01001665-ORRU01001665.1-human-gut-metagenome-genome-assembly--contig:-NODE-1665-length-12961-cov-3.434139_pt1 | contig 12961 bp, 10 predicted proteins | sample MGYA00242184_ERZ509151 | MGnify/ENA primary metagenome ERZ509151 (study PRJEB26280, sample SAMEA2338667) | human gut metagenome | biome: human gut; feature: human-associated habitat; material: faeces... | reverse complement strand
AATAATTTTGGCCAAATATACTTCTACGCTTTTCTACAAAAAAATAGCCTAAGATATCTACAATAAACAAAATAGAAAAAATATCTAAATTTGCTCTTTTTAATGCTTTTTTCATCTCATCGAGAAAAGTGCTCTTTAACTCTGACATAATAACTTACCTGCCCTTCAAATCAATTAATAATTTGTTTCTCCATCAGACTTCTTTTCCACCGATAAAATAAAATCTGCCATTGTTGTTGCGGCATTGACTGCTAACCGTGCATGATGCTTATCAATAGTCAACCGTTTCTCGCCAACACCATGAGAATCACTATTTTTATTGCGCATTTCGGATACCGCCGAAATTATATTTTCTAGTCCGGATAATAAACGGTTAATCCTTCTATCAGCATTTCTATCTTCGTGCATTTTATACTCGTCTTTAACCTGTTTATAAAGTTTATTTATATCACCTTTAGTGTTGGGCTTAATACCCCGTTTTTCAAGTACATAATCAAAGGTTTCCTCTAAGATAGTTCTGGCTTGTGTTAATGCACTATCATAATTTCCACTATCAACGTTGCCTATGGCTCTCTTAGATAACAGTTTTATATAATCACGATCTATGTTTCTTACATTTTTAATAGATATTTCAGGATCCGATGTGCTACTAGAAACCATCAGAACCCTTCGATTATCAATAATCATTTTATTTCCACCAAAATGAAGTATTATGTTAATTCTTTCAAGTGCACTTTCAACAGATAACTCATAGTATTTTTTAAATTCGTCTTTACTAAGTTCAGTATTAATGCCTCTAGTAAAATTAGATTCATCAAATAAATAGGCAAGTATGCTTGGTATTCTTCTTGAACTAATACCATAATCAATTAAATCAAACATATATTGCCATCGAGACTTCATACCAGTATATTCTGTTGTCGAGCCAAATGTTTTTGCCACATCACAAATATCTGGTCCGCTCAATCTTGGCATAGCTATTTTTAAATCGCCAACTCCAAAATAAGAGCCAGTATTGTGTCTCTCAAAATCGCCAAATGTTTCGTCACCATCTAGTACTTCAACTATTCTTTTATTCTTTAATAACTTGTATTTTTCTAAATTCATAAATATTGAATTCTCCTTGGTGGTTAAATTATAGGTCGAGTACGCTATTGTACTACTAAATCATAAATATTATAGTAATAAGTCAAAGATTTGTTGTTGAACTCTTATTCACTCAACTTTCAACGTCATATTCATCTATTTTCAGACTCGCTATATCCCGCACCGCACTATATAAAACTTTATCACCTTTTCCACAACCTTAACCAACTCAACTCTCTAAAACGAACATTTGCATACACAACCCGAAAATCCAGCATGCTGTCCACTCGGCCCTCTAGCTCAATAAGTAAAAAGTGTACTAATCCCAAGCATCAAAACAGGAATTAGTATACTTTTCAACTATCAAGAATGCCTTCATACCGGCGTTTATCGCCTATTTCTCTGTGTGTTCCAGGACCGTTACACACTCCACATGCGCCGTCTGCGGGAACTGGTCGACCGGCTGAATCCTGCCCTCGACATGGTAGCCTTTTTCCATCAAGCTTTGAATGTCGCGCACAAGCGTGGCAGGGTTGCAGCTGACATAGACGATTCTGTCCGGATTCATCCCCGTTGCGCTTTCGATTAAGCTTTCAGTCAAACCTTTGCGCGGCGGATCGACCATGATGACGTTTGGTCTGATTCCTTTTTCTTTCCACTTGGCCATCCAGTCTTCGGCATTGCCGACCTCAAATCTGAGGTTGTCAAGCTCGTTGAGCTCGGCGTTGCGCTTGGCATCTTCAATGGCTGCTTCAACGATCTCGACTCCGTAGACGGCTCTGCATTTTTCAGCAAGAGACAAAGAAATCGTCCCGATTCCGCAGTAGGCATCGATCGCGGTTTCTTCTCCGGTCAGGTTGGCGAACCCGATTGCGGTCTGATAAAGCTTTTTCGTCTGAACCGGGTTGACCTGGTAGAACGACTGCGCGGAAATCTCGAATTCGAGGCCGTTCAGCGTGTCCTTGATGTGATCCTTGCCAAAAAGCAGCTTGGTTTTTTGACCCAAAATAACGTTGGTTCTGTCACGGTTGACGTTTTGCATGACGCTGACGACGTCCGGACAAGCGGCAACGATTTTTTCGGCAATTTCTCGATCATGCGGGAGACGGCCGTTCTTCGTGACGATGACAACCATTGCTTCGCGCGAATAGTGACCGATTCTGACCATCAGGTGGCGAATCATGCCGGAATGGCGCTCTTCGTCATAAGGTTCAAGCTCGTAAGCGTTCAAAACCTTTATGACTTCCTTCAAAATCTCGTCAATGCGCTCGTCTTGAATCAGGAAATTCTCAAGCGGAAGGAAGTTGTGACTGCCTCGTTTGAAGAATCCGGTCTTCAAATCACCCTTCGTTCCGCGCACGGGAACCTGGGCCTTGTTGCGATAATGGAACGGATCCTTCATCCCGATCGTTTCTGCAACTTCGATGTCGTCCAGATGAGCTTTTTTCAAAAGATCCTGAATCTGCTTTTGTTTGAACTTGAGCTGAGCAGGATAGGCCAAATGCTGAAGCGGCGCGATTCCCGTTTGCGAATATGCCTTGCCTTGTGATTCGACGCGATCCTTGCTCGTCGTCAACCGCTCGATCACCTTGGCATAACCGTAATTTTTGCCGACCTTGAGCACGTGCAGCCTGATTTCTTCGCCCGGCAAAGCATCATCGCAAAACAGCGTGTACCCGTCAACCTTGACGACGCCCATTCCCTGATAGGTCAAGTCAGTCACGGTTGCTGTCAATTCTTGATTTTTTGAAACTGGTGGTTTAAATTTCATTGATATTTTCCTTTGCGTATAAAATTCCATTGTTTATTTTAACACAAAAAAGCCGGGTTCACCCCGACTTGCCTTATTTTGTCAAATTCAGTGCCGGCAATTTTTCTTGTGCGCCTTAATCTTCTTGATTGCCCATGCGTAATGGCCGCTGGTGTTGCTGATGAAATACCCGCCGATGCTGCTTCCGCCGACCCACGGATAGAATCCCTTCGTAAACAGCTCTTCGTCAGAAAAGGTCCCAAGCGCCTGCATCACCTGATGATGAAATTCTTCAAGTCTTCGCAGCGCCTCTTCTTCTGAAACGTCCTGGTTCTTCTCCCAGAATGCAACGTTCATTGCTCCGTAAGTTCGCCAATTGTAGCCCTCAGGCAAAAACGGCCTGTTTTGTTCGTTATCGCGATTCTTCAGCCAGTTCAAGAGCAGCTGATGCCATTCGTAAAGATGCATCAAAACGTCGCGCAGATTCCTGTCCCTTTGCCAATGGGCTTCCTTTTTTCCTTCATCTCCGGAAAAATCATATTCCCTGCTTTTTTCTTCTTCCGTTCTGTTTGCGATCATCTCGAGCAAATTTTCATAATTGGTCGTTGCCGCTTCGATCAGTTCTGATTTGGTTTTTGGTTTTGCCATGTCAATCCCTCCATATATTCTTAGAACAAGATTATCAGGCGTGAAATTTTATGTCAAAAAATATGCTGAGGAAAAAAGCCGAACAGGATGCGTTCGGCTTTTCTTTGACTTCAAGAGAGGACTCTACTTGTTTTTCTTTGACTCAGAACCGGAGAGTTTCAAAACCAAATTTCTTATAAAATTCAGCAACGGTTGCCTCGTATCGCCTACGAGCCCGATAACTTCAACGAAGATTTCAAGACCAAACAGAGTCGCCACCGTCAAAAGCAATGAGCCCCACAAATTTGAAAATGAATAAAGCAGTGAAATGCAGGAGAAAATCAGCGCTATTCCGTAAATAACAAGAACCGTCTGCGTATGACTCAATCCCATCTGCATCAATCGATGATGCAAATGATGCTTGTCGGCTTGTGAAATTGGGCGATTGTTCAGCTTGCGCCGCAAAATGGCGTACACCGTATCGGTAATCGGAACGCCCAAAATGATTACAGGAATAATGATCGTGATGAACGTTGCATTTTTCAACCCATAAAGAGAAAAAACCGAAATCATGAATCCGATGAACAGTGAACCCGTATCACCGAGGTAAATTTTCGCCGGGTGAAAATTATATGGCAAAAATCCAGCGAGTGCGGCTACCATCGTAAACATCATGATCGAAACAAAAGTATTCGTCACGTTTAAAAAGAAATATCCCGTCACGGCACTGGTAGTCAATGCAATTATCGCCACGCCGCAAGCCAAACCATCGAGTCCATCAATCAGGTTCACGGCATTCGTGATGGCAGCAATCCAAAGAAGCGTGATCGGCAAGCTCAGCCAACCAAGCTGAACGGTTCCCACAAACGGTATCGTCAACGTTGTCATCCTGATTCCTGCTGCAAAATACACGACCAGAGACGCAAGCAGGATTCCGAACATTTTTTGTCTCGGCTTCAATTCATAAATATCATCAATAATTCCAGTCAAGATAATCAAAACTTCTGCAGCAAACAATGGCCAAATCTGATCGCTTGGATATTGATTTCTGAGCAATGCGAAGTTTGCGATATTAAATGCGATAAAAATTGCCAATCCGCCCATTGTCGGCATTGGCACTTTGTTAACGCGTCTTGCATTCGGGTTGTCCACTGCGCCGATTTTTAGCGCAAGTCCTCGAATCAAAGGAGTCAAGGCAAGCGACAGCAAAAACGTCGCAGCCATTGATGCAAGTATCTTATACATACGCCGTCCTCTTTCTGTTAGTTCACTGTGCGCAAACACGGCCGATTCCGCACAACAAATCTGCAAGCATGAAAGCCTACAAGTACAGAATACATTTTACCATAAGAGCAAAACAAATAAAAGACGAGGTCCCAAATCATGAAAATGATGCTGACATCCGCAAAACTGACGCGAAAAAAGAAAAAAGTCTCGTTTCACGCTTTAATTAAACTAAATACCAAACAAAGACGGCAGATGAGCAATTGACTTTGTCCGGTATTTTTTCAATTTTCATATATGAAAACAGACTTTTTGCTTATTCCAGCATGAGAATCGTCATGCACACAAAAAAACCCGGGTTAGATTTGCATTGATTGCAAATCGTCCGGATTTTCAATTTGAGGCATAGTGTTTGCCAGTCTCTTTTAAGGACGTTTTTATGATCTGAAAAACGTTTCAGAACTACTTTTTCAAATGATAGCTGTACGTTGACACAATGATATTTTCCCTGGAACCAAGTGCTTGACGCAATCTGAAACTCGTTTGGTTGTGCAAAATATTCTGCCATGGTTTTTTAGGAACAAATTGCGGCACGAGCACGGTCACGGAGTAATTTCGATTGACCGAATCTTTAGCGATAACGTCACAGAATCTGATAACCGGAGCAACGACTGAGCGATAAGACGAGTGCAAATCGACAAATCGCACATCAGGAAACGCCATCTTGAATTCATTTGCCGTCTCATGCTCCTTTTTAGGATTGGTATCAAACGAAACGTGCATCGCAATGACGTTTTCACTGATTGAACGCGCATAGTTGATGGCTCCCGTAGTGACGTGCGTTACCGAGCTGACAAGAACGATCACGGTCGAACCGCTGTAGTTGTGCAATTGCTGTTCTTCGCTCAAACGCAGCTGCGCCGCAACCGCAACATAGTGAGCATGAATCTTGTAGAATGCAAACAAAAGCAAAGGCATGATTACAAGATACGGCCAAACGTTGCTGAAATGCAGGAAGAACAAGAAGACGACAAGCGCAAGGGAAATCAGAGCACCCAACAAGTTGAAAAACGAATTCAAGATCCAATGCCTGCCTCGTTCGCGATACCAGTGAATAATCATTCCCGACTGCGACAAAGTAAACGGCACGAACACGCCCACTGCATAAAGCGGAATCAACAAGTTTGTCTGTCCATGAAAAATGAAGATCAGGACAATCGCACCGACAGCAAGCGAAATAATCCCGTTTGAGTAGCCTAAGCGATCGCCTTTGTCCATAAACATATGAGGCATGAATTTATCTTTTGCAAGATTATATGCCAAAATCGGAAATGCCGAAAAACCAGTATTTGCAGCAACGGCCAAAATCATTGCGGTCGAAAGCTGCAAGAGGTAAAAGAACACGCCATGACCAAACACGGCAATCCCGATTTGAGAAAGCACCGTTTGCTTGCCGTTCGGCAAAATTCCAAGATAATAACTCAAAAACGTAATGCCGCCAAAGAAAATGCCCAAAATGACGGCCATAATTGCCAACGTATTGGCAGCATTCTTGCGCTTCGGCTCTTTAAAGTTCGGCACGGCATTGCTGATGGCTTCAACGCCCGTCAGGGAAGATGAACCGGCAGAAAAAGCCTTTAAAAACAAAATCATCGTCATTCCGGGAACCGCTTGACCAACATGAGCGCAGGCAGAATATTCAATTTTGCCCGTTGCAATGTTGAACAGTCCCCAACCGATCATTGCGACAATCATCACGACGAAGAAGTAGACCGGAACCGTCAAAAACGAAGCCGATTCACGCATCCCGCGCAGATTTAACGTCATAATGAACAAAACGATAATGACTGAAATTGCAACGCTTTGATTGCTGAGCGCGGGAATTGCTGACGTAATTGCTTCAGTCCCGGACGTAACGGAAACAGCGACCGTCAGCATATAATCGACCAAAAGAGAACCGCCGGCAACAAGGCCCGCACCGGTCCCCCAATTTTTTGTCGCAACAACGTATGCGCCGCCACCCGAAGGATAAGCATTGATGATCTGGCGGTATGACATCGTGATCGCAAAAAGCAAGACGAGCACGATTCCGGCCGCCGGCAAGGCATACCAGGTAGCTGCAGCAGACAGTACCAATAAGGCAGTCGTAATCTGTTCAGTACCATATGCAACTGAAGATAAAGCATCAGACGATAATAAAGCCAAGGCTTTGAACTTGGTCAAGGACTGACCGCCTTCATCAGCTGTTTTCAATGGTTCCCCAATTAACAGCCTTTTTAAATAACGATACATAGCGATTTTTCTCCTTTGTAAAAAACAACTCCCGAAATACCTCAAATCCGTAAGTTGCAAATTATCAATGTATTAATTGCGCTGTATTCATACATTTTACACCATTAGTCAAATTAATGCACACCCAACTCATGCATCGATTCAAGTGTTGTAAATACGATTTATTATATAGCCTTTTACAAATTAATTCAAGAAGCTTGCAAACGTAAACAAATAATCCCGAGAACCGCTCGACTCGGTCCTCGGGATTATTGCCAGATTCATGACTTTTTACATCATGCCGCCTTGTGGCATTTGCGGAGCAGTTTCCTTTGGTTCCGGCTTGTCAGCAACGACTGCTTCAGTCGTCAACAGCAAAGCTGATACGGAAGCTGCATTTTGCAATGCGGAACGAGTTACCTTGGTTGGATCGACGATGCCTTCCTTAACCATGTCAACCCATTCGTCGGTTGCGGCATTATAACCAATTCCTGGTTCCTGTTCCTTAAGTTTTTCAACAATTACGGAGCCTTCCAAACCTGCATTTTCGGCAATTTGACGAACAGGTTCTTCCAAAGCGCGCTTAACGATATTGATACCCGTTTGAACGTCGCCGCTTTCCTTCAGATCTGCAACAGCACCGATGACGTTTACCAATGCCGTGCCGCCGCCAGGAACGAAGCCTTCTTCAACGGCTGCGCGCGTAGCATTCAAAGCATCTTCAATGCGATACTTGCGTTCCTTCAATTCAGTTTCGGTTGCGGCACCGACCTTGATGACGGCAACGCCGCCGGCAAGTTTTGCCAAACGTTCCTGCAGTTTTTCGCGATCGAAGTCGGAAGTCGTTTCGGCAATCTGCTTTCTAAGCTGATCAACGCGTTCCTTGATTTGTGCCTTGTCGCCTGAACCTTCAACAATCGTCGTGTTCTCCTTTGTAACCGTAACGCGACCTGCGGTACCAAGCTGATTGATCGTTGCATCCTTGAGCTGCAAGCCAAGATCGTCAGTAATTACCGTTGCGCCCGTCAAAACAGCAATATCTTGCAGCATTGCCTTGCGACGATCGCCAAATCCAGGGGCTTTGACCGCAACAACGTTAAACGTGCCGCGAATCTTGTTCAAAACAAGCGTTGGCAATGCTTCACCGTCAACATCGTCAGCGATGATCAGCAATGGACGACCTTGTTCAACGATTGATTGAAGCAATGGCAAAATTTCCTGAATATTTGAAATCTTCTTGTCCGTTACCAAAATGTACGGATTGTCAAGGTCTGCTTCCATCTTGTCATTGTCGGTTACCATGTACTGTGACAAATAACCGCGATCAAACTGCATCCCTTCAACAACGTCAAGCGAAGTATCAATACCCTTTGATTCTTCAATCGTAATTACGCCGTCATTGCCGACCTTTTCCATTGCGTCAGCAATAAGTTTGCCTGTTTCTGCATTTGCAGAAGAGATGGCTGCGATTTGAGCAATGTCACTCTTTGATTCAACCTTGTGGGACATTTTCTTCAATGCGTCAACGGCAGCTTTCGTTGCAAGTTCAATCCCGCGACGAATGCCGACAGGGTTTGCGCCTGCAGTAACGTTTTTCATGCCTTCATTTACGATTGCCTGAGTCAAAACAGTTGCCGTTGTCGTTCCGTCGCCTGCGATATCGTTCGTCTTCGAAGCAACTTCCGCAACAAGCTTTGCGCCCATGTTTTCAAAATGATCTTCCAATTCAATTGCTTTGGCAATCGTTACGCCGTCATTCGTAATCGTCGGGGCACCGTATGATTGTTCCAGGACAACGTTGCGCCCCTTGGGACCGATTGTTGACTTGACAGTATCTGCAAGCTTGTCAACACCTGCAAGCATCTTTGAACGAGCATCTTCTGAAAACTTGATTTCCTTTGCCATTATTAATTTCACCTCATAAAAATTCTTGAATTATGAACAAAACCGTCGTTATTCAACAACTGCAACGATGTCGTTTTCGCGAACTACCAGGTACTTTTCGCCTTCATAGCTCACTTCTGTTCCGGCATACTTGTCAAACACGACCGTATCTCCTTCTTTGACAGAAGGAACGACTTTTTCACCGTTATCAAGGACACGTCCTGTACCAACGGCCAATACTTTGCCCGTTTGCGGCTTTTCTTTTGCATTGCTTGCAAGAACGATTCCGCCAACGGTTTGTTCCTCTTCTTTTTGAACCTCTAAAATGACACGATCTCCTAATGGTTTAAGCACGTTATATCCCTCCAAAGTCTTTTTAGCACTCTCAACATTTAAGTGCTAACTAATTACAATTCTTACTATAACCACTTTCAGAATCAATTGCAAGCATTTTTTATCACTCTCATGCAAAGAGTGCTAAAAACGTGTTTTAAAACCGCATCAGACCGCGCTTTTCAACGAATCAAAAAAGTTGTTAAGGTTTGGTAAAGGCCACTTCAAGCTCTTATGTGCTATAATGGTAAAAGCTCAAAATCGAAAAGAAAGAAGGCTCTTATTTGAATAAACAAAATTCAGCCAACGGCCTTGCATTAACAAGCGCCTATCTTTTCATCATGATTTGCCAACTCATGATTCCTCATTATTTCCGCAACGGGCCTGCTTACCTGATTTGCACGCTCATTTGGCTGCTTGGTGCTTCAGCGATGATTTTTCTTAATAGAAGGTTTTCGTTTAAAAACCCCGTCGATTCGACTGAGAAATGCACTCAGGCTACGCATGAAGCAATTCTGATCGGTCTTGGTCTTATCGCAACGCTCGCTGCACAAATACTGCTCACTACCTTTGAGGTCAACGTTTTGCATCAGCCGTCCGGATCAGAAAACACCAACATGTTCATTGAGATTATTCATCAATATCCGTACTATTTTCTGTGTCCGGTCATTGCGGCTCCAATTACCGAGGAACTTGTTTTCAGAAAATTTTTCTTCGGCAATTTTTCAAGCGTGCTCCCCAAATTAATCTGCGCGTTGATTTCAAGCACTGTATTTTCAATAGGTCACAGCGACGGACACTTTATCGTCTATGCGGCAATCGGACTTATTTTATGCTATGTCTATGAAAAAAGCGGCAAAATCAGAACCAGCATGATCGTGCATATGCTGATGAATCTGACGGTCATGCTCATCAATCTATAAAAAAAGTCGGAAAGAAAAACTTTCCGACTGAGTTCTTAAGATTGTTTCTCCAAATCAAGGAAGTAAATCAAAGTTTGGAGCTCATTCGTAAGATCGACGTTTTGGACCAGCACGGACTCAGGCACTGATATCCTGAGCGGCGTAAAGTTCAAAATTCCCTTGACTCCTACTTCAATCAAATCGTTCGTAACTCCTTGAGCAACATTGGCAGGAACCGTTAAAATCACGATTTCGATCTGCTGAATCTTGAGCTGTTCCTTCATATCCTCCATCGGATAAATGGGAACGCCGCTTTGAATCGTTCCGGTAATTTCTTCGTTGATGTCAAATGCAGCATTGATTCTGACGTTGTTGCTTTTATGAAAATTGAAGTTGAGCAACGCATGACCAAGATTGCCGACACCGATCAAAGCAACGTTTGTCAGCTTATCCTGGTTGAGCGTCTTTTTGAAAAATTCCAAAAGATTCTCGACATCATAGCCATAGCCGCGTTTTCCAAGTGCTCCAAAATAAGAAAAGTCCCGGCGAATAGTCGCAGAGTCAACTTTGACCGCCTCAGCCAGTTCATTTGAACTGACACGTTTTTTGCCGGAATCTGACAACATATTCAGGTAGCGATAATAAATCGGCAAACGTTTGGCCGTAGCCTTGGGAATATTTTGCGATGTCATAGGATAGTCCCCCTGTCTGTCATGCTTACTTATAAATTTTAGCATACAAATTCAAACATTAAAACAAAAAAGTTACTTAATTCACAAACTTTGATACAAAGCGTGATTGATATAAAGCTCTTCTAAACGCTTACATAAAATGTTTGTGAATATTTTCCACAATCAATGAAAAGGTGAACCAAATGATACTCTTACAAGTTCAACAAGTTGCCCGCTATTTTGGGGCAGATACTTTGTTTGAAAATGTCAGCTTAGATGTTTCAGACAACTCGCGAATTGCGCTCGTCGGTCGAAACGGCGTCGGAAAATCGACGCTGCTCAAGATGATTATCGGAAACGAGTCGCCCGATGCGGGCCAGATAACCAAGAAAAAAGGCTTGACAATCGGCTATCTCGCCCAAAACACCGGACTTGAATCAGATAAAACGATTTATGCTGAAATGCTCAGCGTTTTCGAAAGACTTCAAATCATGGAAAAAAATCTGCACGAAATGGAAGCAAAAATTGCAGATCCAGGTGCAGATCATTCATCTTCCGCATATTCTCAGCTTTTGAACCAATATGATCAGCTGCTTCATGACTTTGAAGAACAAAACGGATACGGCTACGAAGCAGAAGTTCGTTCAGTGCTTCATGGCTTTCATTTTGAACAAGAGGACTATGATCGCAAAATCTCATCGCTTTCCGGTGGTCAAAAAACACGGCTTGCCTTGGCAAAACTGCTTTTGGAACAACGTGATCTTCTTATTTTGGACGAACCTACGAACCATCTTGACATCGACACTTTAACCTGGCTTGAAGGATACGTCCAAAACTATAAAGGTGCGCTGCTCATCGTTTCGCACGACCGCTATTTTCTTGATCGAATCGTCAACGAAGTCTATGAGATCAGTCATCATCACAGCAGCTACTATAAAGGAAATTATTCGGCGTATATCGATCAAAAGGCCGAACGACTTCGCCAGGACTGGAAAAATTATGAAAAGCAGCAGGCCGAAATTTCCAAACTGGAAGATTTTGTAAACAAAAACCTGGTTCGTGCCTCAACCACCAAACGTGCACAAAGTCGCAGAAAGCAGCTTGAAAAAATGGAACGTCTCGAGCGTCCTGAAGGAGATGAAAAAGGCCCGCATTTCAAATTCACGGCCGATTCTCAAAGCGGAAACATCGTTTTAACCGTCAAAGATGCCGCAATCGGATATGACGGTCGCATCATTTCTTCACCAATCAATATCGATCTGAGAAAAAATCAGGTCATGGCCATCGTTGGTCCAAACGGAATCGGAAAATCAACGCTTTTAAAAAGCGTCTTAGGTCAAATTCCGTTTGTCAAAGGCAGCTCTGAATTTGGCACGAACGTCAAAGTCGGATACTACGATCAGGAACAGCATAACCTGCATGACAAAAAAACCGTTTTAAACGAGCTTTGGGATGATCATCCGACAACGCCGGAAAAAGATATTCGTTCGATACTTGGAAGTTTTCTTTTTATCGGTGATGATGTTTCCAAAGTTGTTCACAACCTGTCGGGCGGCGAAAAGGCACGTCTGCTTTTAACCAAACTCGCCATGAAGCACGATAATTTCCTGATTCTTGACGAACCGACCAACCATCTTGACATCGACAGCAAAGAAGTCCTTGAAAATGCCGTTATGGACTTTAACGGAACCGTTTTGTTCGTTTCGCATGACCGCTATTTCATCAACAAGGTAGCCACTTGTGTCCTCGAAATCGCTCCGCAAGGTTCGACGCTTTATCTCGGCGACTATGACTATTATCTCGAAAAAAAGGCAGAACAAGAAGAAATTGCCGCTGCCAAATCAACAACCGAAACACCGATTGAAAATTCTCCCAAAGAAGTCTCAACCGGAAAAGTCAATTATCAGCAGGGAAAGGAACGTCAAAAACAAGAACGCAGACTAAAACGCAGCGTTGAAGAATTTGAACAACTCGTCGAAAAACTTGACGCTCAAAAAAATGACTTGGAAAATCAGATGTCCTCACCTGAAAACTATAATGACTTGGAAAAAATGGGCGAACTTCAGGCAAAGCTGCAGGAAATTTCCAAAAAACTCGCTGAAGCAGAAGAAAACTGGGAACAAGCAAGCATGGAGCTGGAAGAATTCTTGGCTTGATCAAATAAGTCTTCTGAAACGCACAACCGTTTCAGAAGCCTTATTTTTATTGGATGA
>ENA-ORRU01001644-ORRU01001644.1-human-gut-metagenome-genome-assembly--contig:-NODE-1644-length-13085-cov-3.786800_pt1 | contig 13085 bp, 10 predicted proteins | sample MGYA00242184_ERZ509151 | MGnify/ENA primary metagenome ERZ509151 (study PRJEB26280, sample SAMEA2338667) | human gut metagenome | biome: human gut; feature: human-associated habitat; material: faeces... | reverse complement strand
TTTTCATAAAGAATTGGGAATATAAGAAAATCCTTCCTGCATTTCATTCGTGCTGAAAAAAATGTAATTCGTGCAAATTGTCACACAAGATGTTTTATTTTTTATATTATAAATACAACGTATAGCAGAAACAATTAAATAGAAGTACATTTTATTTCAAATGTGAAGGAGGAAAACAAGATGAAGAATAAATTATTTACAATTTTAATCGGTCTTGCCATGGTGGCAGCAATTCTGCCTGCCTATAAAGTAAAGGCGGAGGAAACGGGACACAAACATTGCATATGCGGTGCACAGCATACAGAAAAAGGAGACCATGTAAGCGATACGCAGACAGAGTATTCTACAAGATTGTATATGAAAGACGGAAAACTTATGATGGGTGACGGAGAGTGGGAAACAAGAGAAACTGCTCTTACACCATATGTTTCATATGATGCGTATTCATTGGAAAGCGGAAATTATTATCTTGACACGGACCTTGAGTTTAGTTATGAACTTATAGAAATGCCTGTTCTTTTTATTGACGGAGATGTAAATCTTTGCCTTAACGGTCACAGTATTATACTGGCTTCATCACAAAGTTCTGTAATTAGTGTTATCAAAGGAAAAAGTCTTACTTTGACCGATTGTAAAGGCGGAGGAAATATTTCCCACAAAGGTACTTATTCTGCGGGACACGGAATAACTATAAGGGGTACATTTAATATGTATGGCGGAACAATCACTAATAACAAAGCTGTAAGCGGAAAGGATTCTTCAACAGGTGAAGCCATTGAAGGAAACGGCGGTGGTGTCTATGTTTCAAAAGACAGCGAATTTAACATGTATGGCGGTGAGATTAGTGGTAACAAATCAAATTTAACAGGAGGCGGTGTATACAATCTCGGCACAATGACTGTGTCAGGTGATGCAAAGATTTCCGGAAACGGAAAAAACAGCAGAAATTACAGTAATGCCTATATGGGAGAAGGAGGAACACTCACAATCGGCGGTAAACTGACAGGAAAGATAGGCGTCAGCAAGTATGACAGTAAAGTTGGTGACGTTGTCGTAACAGGTGCCGATGCGGACACAGATTACAGTGCAATATTTTTTAGTGACAATTTTAACTTCGATGTTAAACATGATGGCAATAATATTGTGTTGATACCACATACACATGTTTTGGGAGAATGGGAACACAATGGTATTTTACACTGGCATGAATGTGAGGTTTGTTCCAAAGTGCTTGATGATGCAGAACATACATGGGATGAGGGTGTAATTACAAAGGAGCCTACAACAGATGCCGAAGGTGAGAAAACTTTCACATGTGATGTATGTAAAGCAACAAAAACGGAAGCGATTGACAAGCTGCCTGTTGTAAATGACGAAATTCAGGATGGCTCAAACAACTCACAGTATACAGATGCTCCTGACAAAAATCAGAATAATGGCACAACAGGTGAACAGAATAACGACACGTCTGCAATAACATCTCCGGAGACAGGAGACAAGATGAATCTTGTATTGTGGATTGCCCTGCTGGCTGTAAGCACAAGTACAGTTATTGGTACGGCTGTTGTAAATAGAAAAACAATATAATATATAAACAATAAAACGTATTAAATTGCAAGGCGGCTATCGGAAACGATGGCCGCCTAAAATTATGAGAGAATAATATTGAGAAGGTTAGTAAATAATGATATTATTATTACAAAATACAGATAAAAGAGGAAATATGTCTATGCAATCAAAAGTGAATGAAGCGGCAAAAAGAAAAAATTGTGGTTATAATTGTGCCCAGGCAGTGGCATGCACGTATTGTGACATGGCTGGTATTGATGAAGAAACAGCAAAAAATCTTACACAGGGTTTTGCTGCTGGTATTGGAGGCAGTATGGAAGCAACATGTGGAGCGATAATAGGTGCAGTTAGTGTATTAGGTATGATTAATAAAGATGCCGTGAAAACAATGCAGGGTTCAAGAAGAATAATCAATAGATTTAAGGAACAAAATGGTACAGTTGTCTGTAAGGAATTAAAAGGAATAACTGATGGAGTTGTAAAAAGAGAATGTATTGACTGTGTGAAAGATGCAGCGTTATTTCTTGAGGATGAATTAAAATAAGATGGTATTTTGAGATATACTTTTAATGTGTTATTTAATAATTATCAGAGGATATTTTTATGAAAGAAAATGAAAAAAAATCCAGAATACTTTTACAGCTTTTTATAACATTTATGAAAATAGGCACATTCACTTTCGGCGGTGGTTATGCAATGATTCCGCTTATTCAGAGAGAGACTGTGGTGAAAAGAAAATGGGTAGATGATGAAGATATACTTAATATTGTAGCAATAGCAGAGAGTACGCCGGGCCCCATAGCAATAAATACTTCGACATTTGTAGGATATCGTGTTGGAGGATTTTGGGGAGCTGTTGTTGGAACTGCTGGCATGATACTGCCGTCATTTGTAATAATACTGGCAATTTCTTTTGTGTTGAAAAGATTTCAGGATATACAGATTGTAAAGTATGCATTTAATGGTATACGAGCCGGTGTACTGGCACTTATAATAAGAGCATTGTGGCTTATGTACAAGAATGTTAAAAAGTCAGCTGTGACATATATAGTTATGGCTGCAGCATTTGTTTTATGTGCATTTGCTGATGTTAATGTAATTATTGTTATAGCATGCTGTGCATTATTTGGACTTATAACATCTTATATAAAAACAGGAAAAGAGAAGCAGAAGATATGATATATATCAGATTATTATGGACATTTTTTAAAATAGGTGCTTTTACATTCGGAGGAGGCTATGCAATGCTTCCACTTGTAGAGAGTGAAGTCGTGGCACATGGGTGGATGGATGAACAGGATATCGTTAATTTTATAGCGGTCAGCGAAAGTACGCCGGGCTCATTTGCTGTAAATGTTGCTACATATGTAGGAGAAGAAGTTGCCGGTATTGCCGGTTCGGTATGTGCAACACTTGGTGTTGTGCTGCCGTCGTTTATAATAATTCTCATAATAGCCGGATGCTATAAGAAATTCAGGGACAGCGGCATTATAAAAGGGTGTATGAGCGGACTTAAACCAGCAGTTGTCGGACTTATCGGAGCTTCAGTTATATCAGTAGGCAGGGAAGTATTTATTCCTGATGGATTAGCAGTGGAAATTTTTAAGGCAGCAGGTACATATGTTTCCGCAGGAATACTTGTGATTGCACTTATTTTGTCATTTAAAAAAGTACATCCGATTATAATAATCATTTTAAGTGCAATATTAGGGATAGCAGCCGGATATATTGCATAAAAATAAGAAATGTACATTTTACCATATATGTGATATACTATATTCTATTGTATTATGACATTAAATACTTTTAAAGGAGAAAATAAATTATGAAACTTGGTATCGTAGGTCTGCCAAATGTTGGTAAGAGTACATTATTTAATTCACTTACAAAAGCCGGAGCTGAGTCTGCAAACTATCCGTTCTGTACAATTGATCCTAATGTTGGCGTTGTTACAGTTCCAGATGAAAGACTTGACAGACTTGCAGCACTCTATAATTCAGCAAAGATTACACCTGCTGTTATTGAATTTGTTGATATTGCCGGTCTTGTTAAAGGTGCATCAAAAGGTGAAGGACTTGGTAATCAGTTCCTTGCAAATATCAGGGAAGTTGATGCGATTGTCCATGTTGTAAGATGTTTTGAAGACAGCAATATTGTTCATGTAGATGGTTCAATTGACCCATTAAGAGATATTGAGACAATTAATCTTGAGCTTATTTTCTCAGATATGGAAGTCCTCGAGAGAAGACTTTCTAAGCAGAAGAGAGCATCATATAACAATAAAGAGATTGCAAAAGAATGTGATTTGATTGAGAGACTTATTGCGTTCCTTGAAGCAGGCAATCTTGCAAAGAATTTTGAACTTGAAGATGAAGATGAAGAGGCATTTTTCAAAGAATACAATCTTCTTACAGCAAAGCCTGTAATTTTTGCGGCAAATGTAACAGAGGATGATCTGGCAAATGATGGTGCTGATAACAAGTATGTTCAGGCAGTACGTGAATTTGCAGAGAAAGAACATTGTGGAGTATTTGTAATCTGTGCACAGATTGAGCAGGAAATTTCAGAACTTGATGATGATGAGAAGAAGATGTTCCTCGAAGACCTTGGACTCAAGTCTTCAGGACTTGATAAGCTTATTTCAGCAAGCTACAGTCTTCTTGGACTTATCAGCTATCTCACAGCAGGTGAGACAGAGACAAGAGCGTGGACAATTACTAAGGGTACAAAAGCACCTCAGGCAGCCGGAAAGATTCACAGTGATTTTGAGAGAGGCTTTATTAAGGCAGAAGTTGTATCTTATGACGATTTAATTAACTGCGGTTCATATAATGCTGCAAAAGAAAAAGGTCTTGTAAGAATGGAAGGAAAAGAATATGTTGTTAAAGATGGCGATGTTATTCTTTTCAGATTCAATGTATAAAACCAATTTATAAAGAATTGTAAAATTTTTGTGAAATATATTACAAAACAAAAAATCTATATATTGTGGGCTTTACTACGTTAATACACTATATAAATACAAACAGAGCAGATATTGAGGAATTTCCAATATTTGCTCTGTTTTTTTTGTACAAAAAAGACTTGTGTTTTAGCTAAAATAAGTATAAAATTGACCATAAAGTGGTGGAAAGTGGTAGCAAATGGTTTAAAGTGGTAAATGGAGGCACGAAATTATGTTTATGGGAGAATATAACCATACAATTGATGCCAAAGGGCGTCTTATTGTACCGGCGAAGTTCCGTGAAATATTAGGTGATAATTTTATTGTTACCAAAGGTCTTGACGGCTGCCTTTTTGTTTACCCGAATGATGAATGGACCAGATTTGAAGAAAAGCTGAAAAGCTTACCACTTACTAATAAAAATGCCAGACAGTTTACACGTTTTTTCCTTGCCGGAGCAGCGGCATGCGAAGTTGATAAACAGGGAAGAATACTTCTCCCACAGGTTTTAAGGGAGTTTGCCAGTCTCGAGAAGGACGTTGTGCTTGTCGGAGTTGCAAGCAGAATCGAAATATGGAGCAGAGAACGCTGGGATGAATCTATGAACACATATGATGGTGACATGGATGAAGTGGCAGAAAATATGGAAAGTCTGGGATTTAGTATATAGCAGTTTACTAAGTGTAAAGGAAAGATTCGGATATGGAGTTTAAGCACAAATCAGTTTTATTGGAAGAGACAATTGAAAATCTGAATATAAAGCCGGATGGTATTTATGTGGATGGAACGCTTGGCGGAGGCGGACATTCATATGAGATTGCTAAAAGACTCACTGCCGGAGGAAGACTTATAGGAATAGACCAGGATGCAGATGCGATTAAGGCAGCTACAGACAGATTAAAGGAATTTGCTGACAGGGTTACGATAGTAAGAAATAATTATTGTAATATTGCAGATGTACTTGACGAACTGGGAATAGTCAAGGTTGACGGAATAATACTTGACCTTGGAGTTTCATCTTATCAGCTTGATACAGCTGAACGTGGATTTACATATAATGTAGATGCACCTCTTGATATGAGAATGGATCAGAGGCAGCAGATAACAGCAAAAGACATAGTAAATACATACAGTGAATTTGATTTATACAGAATAATCCGTGATTATGGAGAAGATAAATTTGCAAAAAACATTGCAAAACATATAGTTGCAAGACGTACTGAAAAGCCAATAGAGACAACATTTGAACTCAATGATGTCATAAAGGCAGCTATACCGATGAAGTGCAGGATTAACGGAGGACATCCCGCAAAAAGGACATTTCAGGCAATAAGAATAGAATTAAATCATGAGCTTGATGTTCTTGAAAGTTCTATTGATACAATGATAGACCGCCTAAATGCGGATGGAAGATTATGTATTATTACATTCCATTCTCTTGAGGACAGAATTGTAAAAGTAAGATTTAAAAATAATGAGAACCCATGTACATGTCCACCAGATTTTCCGGTATGTGTATGTGGAAAGAAATCAAAGGGAAAGGTTATTACAAGAAAACCGATACTTCCGTCTGAAGAAGAACTTAGTGTTAATTCACGTTCGAAAAGTGCTAAGTTAAGAGTGTTTGAAAGAGCAGGGGAGGCTTAAAAATGGCTGGTAGGAGAGTTGAAAATCAAAGAAGACAAAAATATGGCACAAGTTCATATGTGAGTGGAAATACTGTAAGAAAACTTGCAGCTGCACCACAGAGAAGATATGAAGAATATGAGATACCTAAGGAAGTTGAAATAACAGAGGAAGACCGGATTGCCATCAGAAAAAAGCGTAAGGCAATACATCGTGCCAACAGACTTAATTTCCTGTATACAGTCGGAGTGTCAGCTATTGTTATTACAATATTTGCAATATGCTTACAATATCTGAATGTCCAGTCACAGGTCAAGACTAACTCAACAGCAGTTACAAGGCTTCAGTCAGAACTTAATGAACTTACTAATTCTAATGATGAACTTGAACTTGAAATTAATGCAGGCATAGACTACGAACAGATTTATAATACAGCTGTAAATGAACTTGGAATGGTTTATCCTGAGAGAGATCAGGTTATTACATATGATGCGGGAGTAAGTGAGTACGTAAAACAGTATCATGATATTCCATAAGATTATATTACATTTGATATATGGGAGAATTCAGAACGCATATGAATAACGAAGAACTTAGACGTAATAAATACAGAAGAAAAAAGGCAATGCTTAGGAAAGTACAAAACAAAATGGGCGTTGCCTTTTTTGTTATAATTCTTGTACTCTTTGCATTGGCAGTGAGAATACTTCTCATCAACTATAATCACGGAGAAGCTTATTCTAAGACGGTACTTGACCATCAGAGTTATACATCTACAACAATACCTTACAAGAGAGGTCAGATTCAGGATGCTAATGGAACAGTTCTTGCGTATAGTGAGAGAGTATACAACCTGATACTTGACCCGAAACTTATATTGTCTGATGAAAAGTATAAAGAACCGACACTTACGGCATTGACAGAATGTTTTGATTTAAAAAGAAGTGATCTTGAGTCAATTCTTGCAACTAAAAGCACAAGCCAGTATGAGAAGCTGTTAAAAGAGCTGACAAAAGATGAAATCTCAGAATTTGAGAGCCGTGTGGAAGATACAAAAAATAATCCATATATAAAAGGTGTGTGGTTTGAAGACAGCTATATAAGAAAATATCCATTTTCTACATTGGCGGCCGATGTAATTGGATTTGCAAGTGCTGCAAATGGCGGTGAGCTTGGGCTTGAAAATTATTATGATGAGGAACTGTCCGGAACAGATGGTATTTCATACAGTTATGTAGGTGAAAATCTTGATGTTGAGACACAGGAGAAAAAAGCTGAAGATGGCTATAATCTTGTGACAACAATAGATTATAAAGTACAGAGCATAATTGAAAATAAAATAAAAGAATTAAATGCCGAAAGACCCTCAAAGTCAACGGCTGTAATTGCAATGAATCCAAAGACGGGGGAGATTCTTGCAATGGCAAGTTATCCGACATTTAATCTTAACAATCCGAGAGACCTGAGTGGTGTGTACACACAGGAAGAATTGAGCACAATGACTGATATAGAGATGACTAATGCCATGTATGCATTGTGGAGTAATTATTGTGTTTCTACTATATATGAGCCGGGTTCAACTTTCAAGCCATTTACGGTAGCAGAGGGACTTGAGGAAGGTGTTATACATGATGGCGATACATTTTACTGCGGCGGTTTCATGGAAGTCAGCGGAAGTATAATCAACTGCCATGAACACAGCGGACATGGTACTGTTACAGTAAAAGAAGGTCTTATCCAGTCATGTAATCCGACTATGATGCAGATTGCAGCAAAGCTTGGTGGTGTGAAAATTGCGAAATATGAGGCACTTTTTGGATTTGGTAACAGGACAGGCATTGATTTGCCGGGCGAGGAAGCCGGTCTTACAATCGGTGAGAAGATGACAGTCATTGATGCAGCATGTAACTCGTTTGGACAGAATATCAATGTAAATATGGTTCAGATGGCAGCGGCATTTTCATCACTTGTAAATGGTGGTAATTATTATCAGCCTCATATAGTAAAAAGAATTGAAAAGAGTACAGGAGAAGTCGTAAAAACGATAGAACCTAATCTTGTAAGACAGACTGTAACATCAGAGACATCACAGCTGCTACGCACATATTTAAGAGCCGGTGTAGATGAAGGACTTGCCAGAAAGTCAGGTGTTGCAGGCTATGCTATCGGTGGTAAAACGGGAACGGCACAGAAACAGCCGCGAGAAGATAAGAAGTGGGTTGTATCTTATATAGGATGTGCACCTACTGATGACCCACAGCTTGTATTGTATACAGTAATTGATGAACCATTTGAGACAAACGGAACATCAGGAAGTTCTCTTGATGCACTTAATCTTTCAAGAAGTATCTACGAGGAGGCTCTTCCATATCTTAATATTTATAAAGATATTAAGGCAGAACCGGTTGATACAACCAATAGTGCAGTTGAATCAACTGTAGAACTTCCGGACACAACAAATACAAATAATAATTAAAAAGAGTGATTATATCCGTTATATAGTACATAAAATTATGTAAGCCACTGACATATCAGGAGATGTTTATGAAAAACCGTGATGAAGGCATGGTTAAGACTTATCACCGCAAGAAGCTGCTGGTTAGTATTACATGTGTGATTCTCGCACTCTTACTTATAAGCATAAGACTTTTATATGTATGTGTATTCCAGTCATCGTACTATCTTGAAAAGGCACAAAAGCTGCATGAAAGAGAGCGTGACATAAAAGCGTTAAGAGGTGAAATCCTTGACAGAAACGGAGTTGTGCTTGCATCAAACAAAACAGTATGTACTGTTTCGGTTATACATAGCCAGATTACACAGCCACAGGAAGTAATACAAATGCTTGTAAAAGAGCTTGATATTACGGAAGAAGCTGCAAGAAAGAGGGTTGAGAAAGTATCCTCAATTGAGAGGGTGAAGACAAATGTAGACAAAGAGACCGGTGACAGGATAAGAGAATATAATTATTCAGGTGTCAAAGTGGATGAAGATTATAAAAGATATTATCCATATTCAAAATTATGTTCCAAAGTTCTTGGGTTTACAGGAAGTGACAATCAGGGGATACTTGGACTTGAAGCGAAATACGACGCATATCTTTCAGGTACTCCCGGGCAGATACTCACACTGACTGATGCGTGGGGTGTTGAGGTGAAAAATGGTAATGAAGAACGTGATGAACCTGAAAAGGGGAGTAACCTTTATACCAGCATAGATATTAATATACAGTCATATGCACAGCAGCTTGCACAAAAAACTCTTGAACAGAAACAGGCAAAAAGCGTTTCAATAATCGTTATGAATCCTGAAAACGGAGAGATTCTCGCTATGACAAATGAACCGGAATATGATTTGAATAACCCGTATGAATTAAACAGTGATTTGCTGATATCATCAACAGGAACATCAAAAATGGATTTATTAAATAATATGTGGAGAAATTTCTGTATTAATGATACATATGAACCAGGCTCAATATTTAAAATGGTGACAGCAACTGCCGCACTTGAAACGGGGAGTGTAACATTAAATGACCATTTCACATGTGGAGGAAGTGCTATTGTTGCTGACAGAAAAATAAGGTGCCACAAGACGACAGGACATGGAACACAGACGTTTACACAGACCGTAATGAACTCGTGTAATCCGGCATTTATAGAGTGGGGAAGAAGAGTCGGAACTGAACGGTTTTTTGAGTATATGGGAAAACTTGGGCTGCTTGAAAAGACAGGAATTGATATAGCAGGTGAAGCATCGACAATCATTCACAAGCAGGAAAATGTAGGTGAAGTTGAACTTGCAACAATGTCTTTCGGACAGTCGTTCCAGATAACACCGCTTCAGATGCTTCGTGCTGCAAGTGCAATCATAAACGGCGGAAATCTTGTCACACCTCATTTTGCAGTTAAAAGCGTGTCAGAGGCAGATGGAACAGCGGTTGAATTCAATTATGAAATTCAAAGTAATGCCATAGAAGAAAAAACAAGTCTTATGATGAAAGATATTCTCAGGCAGGTAGTTGAAGAGGGAGGCGGTAAAAAGGCATATTTAGAAGGATTTTCGATAGGTGGTAAAACTGCAACCTCGCAGAAACTTCCGCGAGGCTCGGGAAAATATATTTCAAGCTTCATCGGATTTTCGCCTGTTGATAATGCAAAGGTAATAGCAATGTGTCTTATTGATGAACCACAGGGCATATATTATGGCGGAACAATCGCGGCACCCGTTATAAGGGAGCTTTTTGAAAATATACTGCCTTATCTTGAAATACAGAATAATTGAGAGTAAAATGTGAACGTAAAAGCGAATTTAAAGCATGCAAGGGAGAAAGCTGAAATGTTAGATTTAAAAAATAAAAAGATTATGGTCGTAGGAGCAGGAATAAGCGGAATCGGAGCAGTACATCTTCTTAATCAGGTAGGAGCTGATGTTGTATTGTACGATGGTGGTTCAAAACTTAGCGAAGACGATGTGATAAAGAAGTTAAATGGAGACAAAGCACAGATTATTCTTGGCGAATTCAGCAGAGAGTATATGGAAGGAATAGATATGCTTGTCATAAGCCCAGGCGTTCCGATAGATAATCATGTTGTTGTAGAATTTAGAAAGGCAGGCGTTCCGGTATGGGGAGAAGTTGAACTTGCATATAATTATGATAAAGGAACAGTGCTTGCAATAACAGGTACTAACGGAAAGACAACAACAACAGCACTCACAGGACAGATTGTCGGAGCATGGGCAAAAAAGACATTTGTTGTCGGCAATATTGGCAATTCTTATACAAAAGAAGTGTTAAATTCAGATGAAGATTCATATACAGTGGCAGAAATAAGCAGTTTTCAGCTTGAAACAGTGCATAAATTTGCACCTAAGGTAAGTGCTGTTTTAAATATTACACCAGATCATCTTAACAGACATCATACAATGGAATGTTATGAACAGACAAAAGAAATGATTGCAGCTAATCAGACAAAACAGGATACATGTGTACTTAATTATGATGATGAGCGTTTAAGAAAATTTGGCGAAAACAAGTGCAAAGCATCTGTTGTATGGTTTTCAAGTAATGGAAAGGTTCCGGTTGGTGCATATGTTGATGGTGATATGATTAAATATACAGACGGCACATCTACACAGGATATTATTAATGTGCATGATATGAATCTGCTTGGAAAGCACAACTATGAAAATGTTTGTGCGGCTGTAGCAATAAGCAAGGCAGCAGGTGTGCCTGATGATATTATAGTAAATCAGGTACGTGTATTTAAAGCAGTTGAACACAGAATTGAATATGTTGCGACAAAAAATGATGTAATGTATTACAATGATTCAAAAGGAACAAATCCGGAAGCGGCAGTCAAAGCAATTGAGGCAATGCAGCGTCCTACAATTCTTATCGGTGGAGGATATGATAAAGGTTCTGAATTTGATTTATATGTAAAAGCATTCAAGGATAAAGTGAAGCTTCTTGTGCTTATAGGCCAGACAAGTGAAAAAATTGCCGCGACAGCCAAAAAGTATGGATTTGATTCAATTATTTATGCTGATTCAATGGAAGAAGTTGTAAAAATATGTGCACAGAATGCGAAACCAGGAGATGCAGTGCTTCTTTCTCCTGCATGTGCAAGCTGGGGAATGTTTGATAATTATGAACAGCGTGGAAGAATGTTTAAAGATTATGTAAATGCACTTTAAATATTATAAATTAGAAAAGTTATTAAGGAGACAGTTGTGGATAGAACCAGAAAGAAATCGGTAAAAAGATATTTTGACTATAGCCTTTTATTTGTTACAATATTTATTGCCGGCTTTGGCCTTATAATGATTTATAGTACAAGTTCATATACTGCCCAGATGAAATTCGGCAATGCACAATACTATTTCAAAAAACAGCTTATGTTTATGCTGCTGGGGTTTGCTGCCATGTATGTTGCATACAGGATTGATTATCATGTATGGCATAAACTTGCGTTTCCGCTTTTTATATGTGCATCTCTTCTTGTATTTGCATTAATTCCATTTGGCAGTGAGGCAAATGGTGCAACCCGCTGGATAAGATTCGGTTCAATTGGTGTACAGCCGGCAGATGTGTGTAAGCCTGCGGTTATAATGATGGTATCTTCAGCAGTCTGCTCATATGGAACAAAGTTAAAGAAGTTCCGGTATGTAATGCTGATATGTATTCTTACCGGTGGCGTTGAGGCTGCACTTGTATTTGTTATTTCAAATAATATGAGTAGTGCTATAATAATTTTTCTTATTGCATTTGTTCAGACGTTTATAGCATATCCGGGATATAAAATATATGTGGCATTGACCGGGCTTGCGGCTGCCGGTGTCGGAGGTATTTATGCATGGCTTACGAATATGATTAAAGGTGGAAATATGACAGAGAGTTTTCGAAAGCTCTCAGAATACCTGTTAAAAAGACTGGATCACAGTGACGAACAGGCAGTGATGCTTGGATACGAAGTATACAGCAAAGCATCCGAAGAAAATTATCGGATATCGGAAGTGCTGCAGATGATTTATCAGGTTGGACGGAAAAATTGTGCTCAGGAGGAAAGATTGCCGGAAGACCCGGAACAGTCAGGGAAAGTGAAAATTTCAAAAGAGTCGGAAGTTTCTGAACAGGAAAACTTTGAAGATCTTTGTTCCGAGGATTCGTTTTTCGAGCAGGAAGAATCAGAATACACGATTCCGGAAAATATTGAGAACATCAAGACTGCGAAGCAGAGAGAAAAAGGCATTTCTAAAAATGAGAATGATATGCAGAGAAGGACGGATAAATATAGAGGTCAGGCGGAACAAAAAAAACAAATTCAGAATAAAAAAACAACCGGCTTAAAAAAATCAATGAAACAGAAAAAAGCAGCCGGGCGTAAAAAAGCAGCCAAATATAAAAAATATGCAGGCTATGTAGTAATTTTTATTCTATTGGCAG
>ENA-ORRU01001643-ORRU01001643.1-human-gut-metagenome-genome-assembly--contig:-NODE-1643-length-13093-cov-3.472542_pt1 | contig 13093 bp, 4 predicted proteins | sample MGYA00242184_ERZ509151 | MGnify/ENA primary metagenome ERZ509151 (study PRJEB26280, sample SAMEA2338667) | human gut metagenome | biome: human gut; feature: human-associated habitat; material: faeces... | reverse complement strand
ACATCAGATTCCGGTTCATCCTCTATGATTTCAGCTTCTTCGATGTCCTCTATCGGTGTATCCTCGTCGATAAGGACGGTTTCTTCCTCAGCAGGATCGTCTATCTCTTCATAGTGTTCAGGGAGTTCCAAAAGTGGCTCTTCTAGTTTCTCACCTGATAAGTAGTAGGTGTATCCGAGATAGATTTCATTTCCGAATAATCGTCCATCGGAGATCCTGCGGAGTACTTTGCCTTCGTCCGCAAGAATGTGTTTATTGTTTAATTCATTTATTTTCATATTATACCTCCTCATCAGGGAAATCGATTGCAAATTGGCTCATTGGTTTGATTCTGTCTGCTAGTTCTGTCCAGTTAGTTGCAGTTCTATAGGCATCTACGGATTCATCAGGGACGTAGATTGGGCAATTATTAGTATTGCTAAAAGTACTACTCTGTATTGTATAAGGTACTGCTTTCTTTGATTTTATATATTTTAGCTTAGGGCAATTGCTAAATGCATCCTTCCCTAAATCAGAGAAAGATATTGGTAATTCCACATATATCAACAAACGACAATAACTAAAGCAATTGCTAAAGTTTGTCACTTTTGTACAATTGTCAAATAAGCCAACGGGGATAGATATAAATTTGCTAAAATAAAAGCAACGGCTAAAGTTTGTCACTTCTGTACAATTGTCAAAAAGGCCAGTGGGAATAGAAGTTAATTCACATGCATCAAAGCAGTAACTAAAATTAGTAACTTTTGTACAGTTGACAAATAGGCCTGCAGGTATAGAGGATAGTTTTGAGCAGCCAGCAAAACAGTAGAAAAAGCTTGTCACAGCTGGGCAGTTATCAAATAGACCTGCGGGGATGGAAGATAGTGATTCACATAGTCTAAAACAACTATTGAAGTTGGTTGCAGCTATACAGTTATCAAATAGTCCTGCCGGAATAGAGGATATCGAATTGCCGTTAAAACAATAGGAAAAATCGGTTCTATCTTTGTCATTTTTCAGCAAATCATCACCGATGTAGGACAGCTTAGAAAAATAACTGAAAGATAAATTTTTCACCCCACTTTCACCTATAGACCAATAGGCCGCTAAACACCCGGAAGTGCCGGTACAAGCAGTAATATTATTGCATTTTTTTACTTCCACTTGGTAAAAGGCAGTATCTGGATATGTATGTTTATATGCAATAGTTCCTGTTCCAGATGCCTTATCAGTAGTACCATCCCCCCAGTCAATACTATAATCCGAAGTCGTGGAAGTGATCGAAAGAGACACGCTTGTACCTTGCAATAACATCTGTATATTCCCATTCTTTTCCGGCTTTATTGAACCAAAATCAAAAGTCATAACAGGATAAACAGTTGCGGCGGACGTTGACACAGTAGTATTCCCCTTGAGATCCAGATATCCATCAGCGTTTATTGTGTAGTCATGGCTCTGTTTACTCCCCACGATAAAAACAGCTTCACCATTTCCATCCGTAATTTTAGTTTGATTGTTACACAGGATAGTGGCATCAGGAATTAAGTTCCCGGTTTTACCTTTTACTATGAATTTTAATTGTACGGCATTAGGCTCTAAAGTAACGCTGACTGACGTTGCAGATGTTCCAACTGATACGTTTTTCCTGACTTCATAATAATCAGGATGAGTAACTGTATATTCATTAGTCCCTTTGCCTAACGAGAGTACACACTCACCGTATTGGTTGGTAATAGCAGTCTGTGATCCGGATTTAACTGTAGCTCCTTCAATTAGTATTGAACCGAATTTTACGATGAATTTCACTTCTACGGATGAGTATATCTCTACTGTATTGGTGGTGTCGTTTGTGATCGCACTAAACGAGAAGGTATTTCCGGCATACCCATAAGCCGTTACTGTTCCGGAAACAGCTGCTCCGGAACGCGGTAATACTATATTACCGTTACTATCTGAAATATAGGACTTTCCATCGATCGTCACTGCTGCACCGGAGACGTATATTGATTGATTGTATACTTTAACCCTGATCGTACGCACGGGAATATATGTTACTGTATAGCTTTGAGAGCGTGTACCGGCAGTTGTATAAGTCTGTGATAACAGTTCATGATTATCAGCTTGATATGTGAAGTCAACCTTTGTTCCATCCTCAACAGCTACCTTATATTGCGTATCACTAACCTTCTCAAATTCAACATTACAGGTGAATACTGAGTTTGTCAATGTTTTGCTTTGTGAAGACGAGAATGTGAATGTTGTGACAGGTGTAGGCTTTAGCTGGCCGTATGTGATAGTCAGCTCAGGGAATGCAGCTTTAACCTTGTTTAGTTGATATTCAGAAACGACAGAGACGTAACATTTCCCGCTAACAATAGCTTTATCTGTGTTGTTCCCGTTTTCGTCGAGACCTTTCAATTTGATCAACTTAGCAATTATGTCCAATGTCGATATATTCCAGTCTACACCGATCAAGCGTACACGTTCTAACTTCATAGTATCAAGCGCGAAGCATCTGTCAATGATAGATAATACACCAGCCTTGTTGGTGTTCTCCCATCTGATTGTTGAAAGGTTCTGTACCCCGTCAAGGGTCAATCCAGCATCAGTCAGTTCCGTTTGATTCCGGACCGTTAAGTTTGTGATGGTATCCGGCAGGTGAAGCAACGTCAAGTTACCACCTTCGGGTAATACGACAGCGGATGTTCCGGTTCCTTCCGCCCATATTTCGCGGATGTTAGTACATTGTGCAAGGTCAATTGCCTGCTTCAGCTTCGGACAGTTGCGGATATCCAGCTTTCGAAGCAGATTGTTTGCGCCTACGGAGAGGACCTCCATATTCGTGTTCTGATAGCCTTCTGCTCCTGATCCGATGATCAGTTCTACCAGTTTGGTCATCTTCGATACGTCAACGCTGCCGGGATAGAGAGCTGATAAATCACCCAAACTGCTGATTTGGCCGGCTCCGAATATGATTGTTTCGGTATCATTGAACTGGATAGCAGGAGCCTTAATTTGTACCGGTGTATTTCTTTGTGTACGTTGTCCAACAGTGTAAGAACCGTATTGGACATTCACATACTGGCCGGCATAAGACGTAATAGTCATGTCCGCATTCGGTTTTACTCCTTCCCATTCGCCAGGTGTATAGAGTCGAAGAGTTGCGAAGTCGTTCTTGTAGTCACCGGCAATGTATTTAGAGTCCATGTATTTGATTCGGTTGTACAGCCACCAGCGACGGTGCATCTTACGGCTTCCCTGGGCAGCATACAGATAGGACCCATTCCCTTCATCGAGTAATGGACGGACATACTTGAACCAGCTGTCTTCATTGTAAACCGCTTCGCACCATGCGTCACCCTGTTCCGTGTCCATGAACCGGATGCACTCTTCATATGTGAGAAGTTTCTTTGACCGCATTTCAGCGTACATGGCTGCGATCTCTTTGGCATACGCCTGCTCGATGTTGTTCCAGAGAGTTGACTCTGCACCGTTCCATACATCCTTGTTACCGATTTTATCGTGGTATTCAACAGTATAGTCAAATGCTGCCACGCCTTCATTATTCAGCCCGCAGACAGTATCGTTATCATAGAAGATACAGATCCAGTGGATTCCGTCAAAGGTGGTCAGGAACATGTTCTTTGCACGCTGATCGACCATCGCAAAGAACTCTGTTATCGTGTAATAAGATAACATGAAGTCCATGTCAAGGTATTGATCAGCTTCAGCCCGGAACTTGGCCGGATTATCCTTCACGGAAACAAACCAGTCGGTCAGACGCTTCAGGTTTGTATAATCTTCGTTTCCGTCCGGATAACGGGATTCGAAATCTTTCAGCCATTCAATGTTACCTTCTGAATCGACAGTGATATAGTCCGAGCGTTTAAACAGAACACGGTCTGACGTGTTGTTCAGGATCTCCCAACTCTCACAACCGGCTTTGAAACCAAATGTTTCGTTGGTCGATTTATCGTTATTGAAATTGTATTTACCGTGGAATGTTTTCTCAGAGTTCTCGGATGCCTGATGCCACATGATTGCGGGACGACCGTTTACTGTTGTCCGAACGCGGGGATCTGACTTTTGCGCTTCAGTCAGGAATCCCATGCCACGAAGCATATAATCAATCAGCCGCGCCATACCGGTGTTGTGCACTCCGGAGCTTTCAGCAAAGTCCGCTTTGAAGCAGAATACATTGACAGGTATCTCACCCTCAAAGATGGCAACCTTATCCGCATGTTCTCCGGATTGTGTCATGGTGAATCCCTGCTTGCATTTTGTCTTGAAGTTCTTTCGAGGATACCACTGTGATGATGTACCCTGTACGTCGATCTCTACTCCGGCCGCTGTCCAGCTGCGTTCAGGATGTTCCCGGTCCTCATAGACGAGGGTGACAGTCTTCTTGTCGCCTTTGAAGGTAGGGAGATCACCGATGATGGTGAATGAGATATTTTGGTTGACCAGCTTTTCATAACTTACATTCCCGTAGTCGTCATAGATGTTGTTACGGGCATAGAGTTTACGTTTCAGCCCTAAATTGTCCATGTCGGCAATATAGTTGTCGAGAAGCTGATAACGGTTCAGGTTGTTGTCATACACACGAATGTTGAAAAGATCGGTCGTACAGTCTCTGTTACCGATTAAGATCCCGGCAGGATTGGGCTGAGTGAAGTTATCCTGTTCCGGATACTGGATCACTCCGCATATCTCACCGTTGATGTAAACGAAGATCAGCCGGTTCTCCGCCTTCTTCTCGATCACGAATGAGATTCGTACCCGTTCATCTTCTTTGAATTGTGTTTCGATTGAAGTTTGTTCGGATTTAAAGACTGCTTTTTGTGCGGTCACTTCAAGTCCGATGCCGGCATTCATGCAGCTGAGAACGACTGCGTCATAGTCGGTAACGTCTCTTGTTTCAAATTCAAATTCGATCGTTTTACCGGCTGCCCGGAAATCGTTGGCAAAAGAACTATAGGGGATAGTTACACGGGCATCACCGTTGACACGGAGAGCTACGAATCCGTCGATTGTTTTGATCCATCCGTTTGTTGCAAAGTTAAATGCGGCAAGTACAGCGAAAATCTCACCGTAGTTCCAGATGGTTTTGCCTTCCTCATTATTACTTCGGTTTACGGAAGTGAGGAAGAGAACAAGATCCGCTTCCTCCGGGTGGACATCGATCTCTGATTCCGTGACTGTCAGATTGAATATTTTGCTCACAGGTCCGCATGCAATTTTCAGTACTAGTTCTCCGGGAGTTTCTGCCCGGTAACTCCACGTCTGTCGGGTACGATCTATCGTTTGCTCACTGATCATGGCTCCGGAAACAGACAAGGTGATATTGCTTGTTGTTGTAGCCGGATTATAAACGATGTAGGGGATCTGAAGTGTGCCGAACTGCTCCACCTCGGTAGCCTTGAAGGGAGAAGCAATAATCGGGGTGTTGTTTCCGGAGACGATGCTGATTATATCATACCGGAGGTGATCACTCTCGACTTCAGTTTCATTGATGATTGCGGTCACGTAAACATCCAGTATGTGTGCACCATGTGTTTGTGCCGGGATTGTATATGTCTGTTGACGATTAGACACGGATGTGATATAGGTACCTGTTTCTTTGCCATCAACGACAAAGTGAATGGTTTTCTCGACTGCACCCATCGGAGTATATGGGAATGAGATCGCTCCGGTATAAGCCTTCGAATCGTCAAAGGTAGACGTTACAGAGATGCTTACTGCGCTGATCTTGAATGTCAGTTTGCGAGTAGCTCCGTAGCTGTCAGTAACCTGTACGACGAGTACGTTATCACCGAGTGACAGGTATTTGCCGATGTTGAAACTCACTTCGCCTTGATTGATCGTTTCAGAGGCCACCTGCTTACTGTTTAGGGTGTAGGTGGCAATGCCTTCTCCCGTCTCTTCTCCGGACAAGGTAGATGAGTATGTGTACTTGATCAGTGCCTCCTTGCCGTGAACGGCGGTCATGTTTGACGGAGTGACAAAAGCAAGAGTGAGCTTTGTTCCTCCACCGCCTGCAGCAGCTTTCACGGGATAGAACACGCCGGCACGCTTTTGCATTATGTAGTTGCCGTCGGGAACTAGATCGAATGATTCATCTGTGTTATCCATCTCACCTAGTGAGGTAGAACCGAATCCACTGTTTTTAGGAACCTCTGTTAATCCTATTGCCATAACATTATTATTTTCGGGATTTTCTTTTTCTGATTCTGTTACTCCGTAATCGGTATCGGCCATGACCACAACACCGCCTTTTAGACGGGTCAACTTTTCGACATTTAGCCCGCCTTCGATATCACAGCCTTCCTTGGAAGTAAAACCTTTTGCGAAAGTGTCTTTGATGTCTTTACGTGCATAGCGATCATCACCGAATGATTGAGAGGAGATAGGTTCGAGCTTATAATGCTTACGCTTATTAGTGATGGGAATTGATTCATCAGGAACGAGGATGTAGGCATTGGTTTTCCCGTTTTCTTTAACTGTTATTATTTGTCCGTCAATCGGAAAATATTCCTCTTCTTCAAGATTCTGTGCGTAACGGTCAGCCTCTTCCTTTGACTCCCAGCCATCCGTAGAGTCGATAAAACGCCCTGTTGTCCTCCTGTATTGGGCGGCGAAGCTTGAACCTTTTATATTCAGTTTTACCATATCCTTATACTATTTTAAAAGTGAATGTATCCGGGTCGTTGAGTCCACCGGTTTGTAAGTACCACATGTTGTAGTCAATAGCTTCGCTACCGTTTGCGCCTTCTACTGATATTTTGATAGGACCTATGCAATATTCTTTATCTTCTGCAAAGTTGGCAGGGTAAGAAGTCAAAGATAGTTCTGATAGTGTGCCTGAAGGAACACATACAGCTACTATTTTCCAGTTGGATGCAGGAAACTTAAAGGTACCGGGACCGGTATAGAATCCGCTTGTGCCTAATGCCCGCGCATCGGCAGATGTCTGAGGAATTGAGTTACATACTCCTGCGAACCATTTGCGTTTGACGTTCACGCTGATCTTATTGGTCAAGATCGTTTCGTTTATATCTCCGTCGTCAGAAGCGGCATATACGACCGTAGCAGTATAAGTTTCCCCTTTGGTATAATTTCCTTGTAACTGCCTTGTTGCGATTTGGATTGCAGTATCATCACCTGCAAATTCCAGTACGTTTTCTTCTTGATTGTCATAATATGCTTTAGTCATCGGACCATTATCATTGCGGGTAGCGGTATAAGTCAGAGTACCCTTAGCTGATCCAAACTCAACATCATTAGCGGTTGAGAGTTTACCTGCCAATGTTGCCGGAGTAGGCGCATAAAGCATTTTACGGAATATCTGTTCATATCTCATTCCACTAGGCAGAACACTGCCTGTTATAATATGTCCCACAGATGGTGAATTGACACGGATATCTCTACTTATACCTGTATCTGATCCATTTCCAATTCCAGCCCCTCCAGCATTGCCTGACACAGGGACAGCAGCAGACGAAGCGGACTGTCCGGCTTCACGTAGCCTTTTGCTGCGTGGAACGGACTTCCGTTCTGAAATGAGTATATTATATTGCTTCTTCATATTCCTTCATGATTTTATTCATATTCTACTCCTTCGAAATTATCAGGTGCTATTTCAGCTAACTTCACATTACTCTCATCCTGCTGCACATCCTGAACCTCCGACACCATTAAATAGGTATCGGTCTCGTTCGCATCTGTATAGGTACCAAAGCCATCCAATAGCCGTACAGTTCCCGAAAGCATATTCATCCGCCTGCTGTAGTTACTATACCAAGTGCCTATCAATAGTTTTTCCAAAGGAGCGGTTACGCCTGCACGAGTAAACATGCTCAATGTAGTACGCGATGACACATCCATCAGCATCCCCATGCCGAAATTTGCCGAAGTGCGTGGAGTACCGACAATCGTTTCTATTTTCTTTTCTTCCTTAGCTGAAGAATTAAGCCACGATTTATATTCGATATCATTTCCGTCTATTGCCTTGCCATAGGAGTTGACCAAAGTCAGTTCGGGAATCTTGAATAATACCCAATTAGGATAAAAATCAATAAAAGGTGTCGGATTTTCACCTCGGCTTCGGACAGGACCGAAGAAATTCAAGATTGATAATTCAAGTACACATCCCTGACATCCGGGAGGTATCGGAATCAAATCTCCATCTCCCGCAGACTCTTTGGGGACATATGAGTTTCTATATCCTACGTTGTTAGATTGCCAGCCTCCTTTCCAGCCTGTATATCCTGAACGGTCATAATATCTCAGTGTCGTTTTACTATTCGATACACCGTCTCCATCAATCCATTTTCCATTCATTTCGACATATTGAGTTGCATAAAAATCATTATGTGCACTGCCGTCATTATATCTGTTCGCATAATGCATCTTGACTTTTCCATTTGTATCAACAATACGCAGTATATATGATACGTTATATTCACTTATTCCCTGGAATTTTTCGTATTCATTTTTCCTGTTAGTTCCGGTCGCGTCTTCAAAAGGATTAAAACGTGCATCGATTAACGCTTCTATTTTTAGGCGTAACATAACATTTGTAAGGCATGCCTGTGGATCAATTGCATCTGGAGTATAGCCATTAAAAACAGAGCGTGTTTCCGGTAATGACAACATACGTCGCACCGTAAATAATGGTTTGTGCAGGAGTGTTGCATGTCCATCTGCATTTATTGGGGTTTCCATCCCGGAGAAAGGAGATTTAAAAACATCTCTTACACGCGCAGCGATGCCAAAAGACTCGCTCCCGGAGAATACAGGAGTGATTTTAAACAGTCTGGTATTGTCCGTATCAATCTCTATTTCTCCGCTTACTCCGGAACTCTTTTTCAATTCGATCATGAAGCCAATATTGTTTGTATCAAACGGACTTTTGCTTGTGTCTTTCGCTACATAATACTGTTCAGTCCCTTCATCCAACATCTTTTCTGTCAATGTAGATGTATACAGTTCTTTTTGCGGGTATGGACTGACTGTCAATGTCACATTCTTATAAACCCTGTCTACCCCAAGTACCGCATCATCACTTTCCCAATGTACCGTTTGAGGTTCAAATGCCGTTTGTACGGCATTCAAATCGTATATGAATACTTTTCCTGCACGTTGTATAAGACGCAAAGCAAACGGACGCAGTATTTCTTCAAGAACTTCCCGCATCGTCATCGGCACTCCTTCTTCATCATAGAAGTTCTCGCAACTTATTCCCACGTTATACAGCATTTCACCGGAAACCGAATCGCATGTAGTTGATATATATTTTTCAAATCCCCGATGTTTGATTTTCGTCTCTGTTATAAAGGTTTCAATAAGACTGCCGATGGACCGTGCCCCACTCAACGAGAAATTCATACGGTCAAGCAAGGAAAAATCACTGAACGTCAGCTTCACTTCATATTCATTATCATATGAAAAAGGTTCCTCGTATGTTTCTGTATCCAGCGTTCCGCTCCAATACAAAACATCGTTCCTGTATGCATCCATACGTATACTTCCGGCTTCAACGGTATACATATCCTTGTATTGCCGGTCCACCTTGCTTACTATCTGAAGCGTTGCACCGCTTCCCTGCACAGGTTCCAGCTTGTCAGTTTCAAACCATTCAAATGATAACGGAGTATCCGAAGGGAAACGTAATTCACCGACTACCGGATAAGGAGTGTCCGCATCCTGCCATATCTCCACACGCCACAGCACACCGGCTACGCTGAAAAACTCTCCCTGATATCTTAACTGCTTTTCCATTATCTTGTACGTTGGTTATATCGGTCTACCTTATTTAATACCCCACGGAGCATTCTGCCGTCAATTCTGAATTCTACAATGCCTCCCATGCCACCTGCCGGCTGTATCAATTGACGGAGTTTATTTAAAGGAGCAACGACCTCCGGATTATTCTGCGCTCCGGAGTATTCTCCAAAAAGTCCCATTGTAGGACCATATGCTATTGCCCCATTGGCAAACTTGGGAAGATTAGCGAGAGCTGCCAGGACACTTGCCACAGCCGCAACTGCGAGTATAGGACCAACAATCGGAATACTTGCGGTGGAAGCAGCCGCTCCGGAACCGGCAACAGCCGTATTTGCCGCCACTTGTGTTGACTGCAACCCCAACAGTGATGTGATTTGAGGGATCGCAGTTGCAACAGCCTGTACCACATTCGCACCCCAGTTCAGCCATTCTCCGGCAGCACCTCCGACAGCTTGTCCCAGACTGCCCATCACGCTTCCGATGCCGCTCATACCTTCGATAAGATCCTGATTCTTTTTATAAGCAGTGTCTACCGCTTCGTTCCATTTTTCAAAGCCGCTCTTCTTGGGATCAATCTTGGGCATCTCAATTTTGGGAAGCTTCATCTTTTTAATGACATCATGCGTCAGTATTTTCTGCTCACTATCCGGGTTCTTTTTGCTCCTCTTGTCTTGAAAATCTTCCGCCATTTGTCCAAGATTACGTCCGGCGCTGGAAGAAGGAATTACATCTACTTTAATTTCACCATGAGTATCTTTGAATGCTTCTTTCTCTATCCATATTTTGACACCTTCTATTTGATTTTTCAGATTATCAATTTTAATCTGCAAGTCAATAGAGGCTTCTCCTATTGGTTTGCCGGATAGTTCTTTCTCATATTTGGCCAGTTCATTTTTCATGGCATCAATGCTGCCATTCATGAAAGCCGGGTCTCCACCGATGCCCATTGCTTTTTCCTTAGCCTTTTTAAGAGATTCCAGCTGATTGATCTGAATTTGTATATTACGTCCCTCTTCATCCGATGCAGTTTGTTGCACAGACTGGAGTTCTTCTATTTTCCTTTTAATATCAGCCAGAGTAAGCGACTCTTGTTGTAGATTGTCATCTTCCTTATTCCCTTCACCTTTTACCGTTTTCTGAGGAACTTTAGGCTCAGGAATAGCTTTGCCAAATACAGAAACAATACGGTTATATTCTTTCTCGTAATCGGCTCTTGCCTGTTTGATTCCATTGACATACGTCATGACCGGGTTAGTGGTATTTACTTCCCCCGCCTGTCCATAAACTTCTGTGACATCCAGTCTCTTAATAAATTTCGCCCACCGTTCAGGTATTTCCTTCTCACCTTTACGGATGCTGTTAGCTATGCCATCAAACACCCGTGCACCAGTTTCCTCACCAAACTTTTGAGTGAGTATACTACGCATTTTAGTCAGCATCTCGCTTTCTTTACCGGCTAACGAATCCCCCGCAGAAGTCAATGCTTTTTCCCCGGCACGTGCTCTTGCCGTATTGATGATCGCTTCAGACAGCAAATCATACGCCTTACGGGCATTATCTACCTTTATTTCTTCTATGCCTAACTGTTGCAAGTAATCGCCATAGGTTTCCTGTATACGGTCACGGGCCCGTTTCCATTCATCTGTCCCTTCCTTCGCATTCAACAATGGAGCAAATAGAGCATCCAGTTTCAGGCGTTCCTCCGTGACTTCTTTCTGCATACCAGACATTGCCTCATTCAACCTGTTCTGCGCTTTTTCTGCTTCACTGCTGCGTGTCGTTATTTTGTAGAGGGCAACTCCTAAAGCCACAGCAGCCACAGCAGCAAGCATATACGGACTAGCTGCAATCGCAATATTCATCAGTTTTGTGGCTCCGGTGGTAGAAACGATAGCGGCACGGGCGGCAAGCACTTGCATTTGATAAATGTAAAGGGCACGCTGCCCTAAAGTCACTGCGCCATTGTAAGATAATTGGGCCACAGTGGCCACCTTACTGGCTATTCCGACTTTATTCAGAGCACCGATGACTTCCCTGCCACTAACAAACAACGACATGAGCAGCAGTGAATTTTCACTTAATACTGCTGCATAAGCAGAGAAACCTCCCAACGATTGTGAAATGCTTATTTTCAAGTCGTCTACTTTTGCACGCATTACCTCCAGCTTATGCGCACTGGTTTCTGTTCGTATGGCTGCCTGTTCCTGAGCTACATTGGTCCCGGTCAGTTTTTGAGTCATCTCATCAACTGCCGACGCCTTCTGAATCAGATATTGTGCGGCAGCAATATTCTCCATACCGAAAAGCTTGCTCAGATAAGCGGCATCCGTCAATTTGGGCTTAAGGGCATCCAGAGCGGAGGAAAGGGATGTTTTGCTCAGATCAACTCCCAGTTCTGTATTCAGCTTCAGAATGATGTTTCGCAGGGCTGTTCCTGATTCACTGCCTTTCAGGTTTGCTTTGGATAAAACTTCGAGCGCGCCGGCACTTTGTTCTACTGTCAGCCCCATAGCGGAAGCAGCCGAACCTACGACTTTAAAACTCTGTGAAAGCTCCGCTATCTCTGCTGCCCCATATTTACTTCCCGCTGCCAGCACATTGATCACCCGTTCCGCTTCATTTGCAGTCAGCCCGAATTGATTGATCGTACCTGCCAGAGAAGTAGCAGCGGCATCAATACTCATACCGGATGCTTGCGCCAGCGTCACACTCTTCTCCTGCAGGTTGTTCAGCCCCGACATGCCAATCGTAGCAACGTCAATCTGGCTGGCAAGAATTGAATACGCGCGTGCGGCCGTATCTGCTCCAAGACCGGAATCTTTTCCTACTTTTCGGGCGTTCTCCCTCAGTGCGTCCAGGTCATCACCCACAATGCCAGTAATTGAACTAAGGTCCGCCATGGACTGCCCGAAAGACATGCCCCCCTGGGACAGTTCACTGAAACTACTGCCAATACGTTCCGTCACTCCAAGCAGAGCATTGACGTCGGGCATTTTTAGTTTACTGCATATACTCCCGAACCGGGAAGTTGTCGAACAAGCTGATTTTGCCGATTTATCAACGCTATCAAACATTTTCCTGACATTGACTAACGCTCCCGAAGTGTTATTTTTTAGGTTCAGAACGATGTCAAATGAAACTTTTTCCATATATTTGCGTAGTTAATATAATGAGCTTATGACTTTTATCGGATTTCTATTGGTTGTATTCTTCGGAGGTGGAGCGTTATTGTTGCTTTTCCACCGTGAAAAATGTGACTTGACCGAAAAAGATATTGATGAACTCATCCACGAACTGGAAGAGGAAAAGAAAAACCTCAATCCACATT
>ENA-ORRU01001642-ORRU01001642.1-human-gut-metagenome-genome-assembly--contig:-NODE-1642-length-13097-cov-3.838062_pt1 | contig 13097 bp, 10 predicted proteins | sample MGYA00242184_ERZ509151 | MGnify/ENA primary metagenome ERZ509151 (study PRJEB26280, sample SAMEA2338667) | human gut metagenome | biome: human gut; feature: human-associated habitat; material: faeces... | reverse complement strand
AACCACAGATTGGTACTAGCTTTTGGAACTGCATAACGAAGTTTGATTCCTTCTTCTTCCACCTGCTGCATAGAATAAACACCATCTCCAGACCACTGAAGATTGGCGACAACTTTTCCGCTGACAAGATCTGATTTCCCACTGTCTGTCTCGAAAGAATAAACGTTATCTTTCATTTTTGATAAAATCTCTCCAGCACTTTGAATGCTTTGATCTGAAGTATCATTTAACAATGCAGATAACTTTTTCTGATAATCTGCCTGTTTTTGGAATTCATCTGTTAAGATCTGTTTTTGTGTCTGCATTCCTCGAACAGCAAAATAACAATCTCTGACGCTGTCTTTTGCTGTTACCTTTTTATGATATTTTTGATTTAGTAATAAGCCCCAGTCTTCGGCATCTTTTCTAGAAACATATTTGGGATTATATACATAGCCCAGTGTTCCCCACATATAACCAGCTGTGTAATCTCCCACAGATTGTCCGTGATATCTTAACTGATCTAATGATTTCTTTATATATGGTGATACTCCTTTTGCATAATAATTTTCACTGTTTGAAATATCCCAGAAGTCATCAGAATATTTTAATATTTTTTTCTCTGCCAAAAGCTTCATGATCATATATTCGGATGGACAGATCAGATCATATGTATCACCGATCGTTAACTGATTATACATATCTTCATTGGTTCCAAAACTTGAATATTCGACTTTTACTTTTTTATGATATGTTTTCTCATACCAGTTTTCAAAATCTTTGATCATAGTATTTCTGCCGATGATCTTTTTCCCATTTTCCAGTTTGATTTCTTCATCGTCATCCCAGTCCCCTTCATCAAGATATTCTTCCCAATTTGCGATTCTTAAAACAATCTCTTCATTGTTTGAGCTGTTGTTTTTTGAACCACAAGAACATAATGCAAGCGGAAGGGTGATCACAAGTAAGATGGAAAAAAGAATAGAAAATGCTTTATATTTCATGATCATGCTCCTTTCTCCCCGTATGGTTCATACCGATCACAATAAAAATCACAACCAAAAAGATGATCGTTGATAATGCCCATAGTGCGGTTTTCACATCGGTCTGTGCTCCTTTTGTAGCATTGACAACATAGGTACTGATCGTGTCAAACATCGATGGTTTTGTATAAGTTGTGATAAAATAATCATCCAACGTTAATGTAATTGACATCATGAATCCAGATACGATTCCAGAAGTTAATTGTGGAAGTACAACCTTTCTTAATGCTCCAAACGGGGAACATCCAAGATCTAATGCCGCTTCATATAACTGTGGATCCATCTGTTTTAGACGAGGGATCACAGACAGATATACAAAGGGGCTACAAAGAGATACCAGCCCGAGCACAAGCGGAATATAACTGGCTTTATCCATCTTAAAAAAAACGATCAATAAAACGCAAATAGAAAAACCAGTAACGACATCTGCATTAACAACAGGAATCTGATTCATCAAATGGATCGGTTTCTTAAGCTTATTTGAAGAATAAAATGCCCCAATTGCTCCAAGAGTTCCAAGGATCGTTGAAATAACCGCAACGACCAAGGCTAAAAGGATCGTTCCAAAGATCATTGTCCTTAAATCCTCAGAATGAAACAGATAAATATAATTTTTCAAAGTAAAACTTCCAGATTTTCCAATGATCGCGGAATCCATAAAACTATAAACTGCCAAGATCAAGATTGGCAGATACATGAGTAATAAGATGATTCCAAGGAAAATACCCTGTATCGTTTTTTTAGTCATAAGCATTTTCCTCCTTATCTGAAAATTCGCCAGTTAACATACTTAAAAATAAGATTAAGATCAAAAGGATCATAGAAATCACAGATCCGTTATTCCAATCATACATATTAAAGTAACTTCCAACAAGACTTCCCATGATGTAGGTACTGTTATACATCATATCAAGTACGACATAATTTGTCATTGCAGGAAGAAATACCATCGTAATTCCACTGATGATCCCTGGAATGGATAACGGAAGGATCACTCTTGTAAATACGCGATGATGTTTTGCCCCAAGATCTAATGCTGCCTCAATGTAACTATGATCGATCTTGGCGATCGTATTATAAATTGGCAAGATCATAAAAGGCAGAAAATCATAAGTCATTCCGATTACAGTATTTAAAAACGGATAAAAAGCAAGATTTCCTTCTATAAGTGAAAGTATCTCTTTTAAAGCTGTAATTCTTAATGTAAAATTAATCCACATCGGCATAACAAAAAGAAGTAGAATAACTGCTTTACGCTTAATTTTGCTATGTGCAAGTATATAGGCAACCGGATATGCAATTAAAAGGCACACCAGCGTTGTCACTATTGCAAGAACAAAGCTGTAACACAGTGTTCCAAGCGTATTAGGGTCTGTGAAAAAATTCAGCAGATTTGTAATGCTGAACTTTCCAGAACCATCCGTAAACGCATAATATACAAGCACTAATAACGGTGCTGCTACAAAAAGGACTAAAAATAAACCATATGGAATACCCAGCTGTTTACGTGAAAACATATTTTTCATCTCCGTAAATCCTCCTGTTTTACTTCTTTATCTGGAATTTCATCTTATCCTCAGGCATTATAAGCCCAACCTGGTCATCCATATTCCACAGATATTCATCATCTACAATAAGGTCATGCCCATATTCATCACGAATAACATAACTGTAATGGTCACCTTTATATATAAGATCAATAATTTTTCCCGAAACAAGACCGGCATCCGTCTCATCACTCATCTTTATATCATAAGGCTGCAACGAAACGATTACTTTTATCTTTGACACATCAACTGTCTCACCATTTTCATCAACAAGAATGCCGTCTTTCATATGAGACTTCGGAACAATATCAGCCAGATTGCAATTAATGACTTTTCCGTTAAAATCAAGTGTATAATCGCTGTTGACCGTTGTAACAAAACTTGTTGTATGATCCTCTGCCATCATTACATGAATTCCGTCAGGTTCAAGCTGCATGCCTACTTTATCTCCAACCTTATAACACTTAGTCGTCCTTATTACCATCTCATATTTTCCTGATTCAATAGTAATCTCATAGTGCATGCCCTTAAATATTACAGATACAACATCACCTGATATTGCTCCTTCCTCAGGTTTTGTTATTATTACATCTTCAGGTCTGACAACAACATCGACAAGTGTTCCTTCAGGCAAATCATCCATTCCGGCAAATTCACCACCGCAGAAACGTACTTTCATATTCTTAGTCATAATTCCCTTGAAAATATTGCTCTCACCGATAAAGTCAGCAACGAACGCATTCTGTGGCTCATTATATATATCCTCCGGCGTTCCTATCTGCTGGATTTTACCTTCTGATAAAACAACTATTTTATCTGACATAGTAAGTGCTTCTTCCTGGTCGTGTGTAACATAAATAAATGTAATGCCAAGCCTGTCATGCATATTTTTAAGTTCAAGCTGCATCTCTTTACGCATTTTTAAATCAAGTGCACCGAGAGGCTCATCAAGCATTAATATCTCCGGTTCATTTACCAGTGCTCTTGCAATTGCAATTCGCTGCTGCTGTCCGCCTGAAAGTGTGGAAATCTTTCTGTTTTCAAATCCTTCAAGGTCAACTATTGAAAGAACATGCTTCACTTTTTTCTTTATTTCGTCTTTAGATAATTTTTTTAACTTCAGACCAAATGCAATATTGTCATAAATATTCATATGCGGAAACAACGCATAACGCTGAAACACTGTATTTATCGGTCTCTTATTTGCCGGAAGCTGTGATATGTCTTCACCATTGAGAAGAATCTTTCCGCTTGACGGCATCTCAAAACCTGCAATCATCCTGAGTGTTGTCGTTTTTCCACATCCTGATGGTCCCAAAAATGTTACAAATTCACCTCTTTTTACCTCTAGATTAAAATCATCAACCGCCTTAAAACCATTGTCATCATATACTTTACATATATTTTTAAGTTCAATAATATTCTTTACTTTTTCCTCCATAATATCCTCCGGATTAGTTGTATTTATTTGTATTATTTATTTGAAATATATATTTATCTTAGTAACTTCGCTGTCGGTTCCGACCCTTATTGCAGGACCATACACTCCTATTCCCGACGTCACAACACTATACATATTATCAATCTTTTTTACTCCGTAATAATTCTCCCAAGCAAACGGCTGAACAACCGTAAGAGGAAAAAACTGCCCCGCATGAGTGTGCCCGCTAAGAAGCACATCAACACCTGACTGTGCATTTTGACGGAGCTTGTCGGGTTCATGATTTATCACTATAACAGGCTTATTCATATCACATTCTGATAACAGTTCATCTAACGGTTTTCTGTTCTTTGTACCGTCTCCCGGCTTTTCTTCGTCAAGTCTGCCGACAAGATTTATTTTTCCGTCCGCAATCTGAATGACATCGTCAAGCAATACATTAATTCCCGCCGATTCCAGAAACGGCTCCATTCTGTCATCTCGAAATGCCCTGTATGCAGACGATACCGAAAATCCTCCGACAAGCGTTTCTGTCACATCATGGTTTCCGAATACCGCATACGAACCGTATTTTGCATTTACCCCGCTTATAATCTGCGAAAGCCTATCAGGGTCATCGAGTGCATCATAATCGTTGTCAAATATATCTCCTGCATATATTACCACATCGGGATTTAAAGCATTGATTCGTTTTACCATTTTTTCCATGTCTTTACAGCCTATGCTGTATCCGAGATGTAAATCGGCAACAAGAACAACATTAAGACCGTCCAATCCGTCAACATGCTTTTCAATACTGACATCATACTCTTTTGTCGTCATATTTCTTGCATGAATCGTTCCGTATATTGTAAATCCAAAACTTGAAACCGTCACCGCCGCACCTATTATCAATGCACCATATCTTTTTTTCAGTATGGGAATTTCTTTCTTTTTATTTATAAGCTTTAATATTAAAACTATTATATCTGAAGCAGCTATATAAGTAAGAAGATAAATAAGAAATCCCAGCCACACATTTTCCACACGATGAACTGAGGTCTGAATTCTTCCCGACGGAAGAAATGCACCGAAAAATATCGTTGATGCCGCAATACAGTATAATGCAACACAGATTCCCTGTACACCTCTGTGCTTAAAAAGCGGCGTAACAATTTTAAACCAATAAATAATTCTGTGTAAAACATACACACCTACGATAAAGTAGACAAAAAGCATCAGCCATTTTAACATAATTTAATTACCTGTATTCCTCAATTTTTAACAAAACCCTTGTTTTCAATTTTACACTTATATTGCCGATGTAACAAGAATTTTTTTCAAACTGCAAAAAATACCCGTTTGATTAATATTATTATTGTGTTATTATAATGAAAACAAAAAATTTATATTTAGGAGAAAAACAATGCCTGTTTATGATTCAGAAAGTATAGCAAATTCAAAATCAAAATTTGAATGTACATATAAAACATTTACTTCAAACAACCAGACAGCCACACCTGATGCACCAATCCTTGTTCTCGATAACCTGTCCGTAGCATTTACAAATGACTGTGTAGGAACATTTACGAATCCTTACCGAAAAACTGCGTTCACCATGCAGACGCCTGACGGAGATGTATTCAGTAATATTCTTCTTATCGACTCACGTTTTGAAAGCCTTATAAGATGGCTTGGGGAAAATAAGATAAAAGTAAAACTTACAGGTGAAAATACTGCACGCGGATATGCTGTATACAAAATACGTGAAATTGCATATAACAACAGCCAGAAACTTTCGTCTGAAGACGGATTTTTACAGTTTATGATTGAAAGACTTCTTGAAAGCAGTGCTTTATCAGAAAATATTTCAGATGACGAGCTTGATGAATCAGGCGACAGCATGAAGGTTACAAGCCTTACAAGCATATCTGATTTCCTTAACTGTGCAGGAATTACTCTCCCTGAAAATATCAGGCTGTGGGCGAGAAGAAATCTTGCGGTTGCACGTTCCAACGAAGTTACTCCCGAAGAAAAACGCCATGCTCAGAGAGCTTTGTCAATAATGCTTAACATCAAATGGAAGAGCAATTATTTTGAAGCAATCGACCCTGATGAAGCACGTCGTATTCTTGATGAAGAATTATTCGGAATGGAACGCGTAAAACAACGTATTATCGAAACTATCATTCAGATTAACCGTACACATACGCTTCCTGCATACGGAATACTTCTTGTTGGTCCTGCAGGAACAGGTAAATCACAGATTGCCTACCTTATCGCCAAGATTTTAAAACTTCCGTGGTCTACACTTGACATGAGTTCAATCAACGATGCCGAACAGCTTACGGGAAGTTCAAGAATCTACTCTAACGCAAAACCGGGTATTATAATGGAAGCATTTAATATGGCAGGCGAATCTAACCTTGTATTTATTATCAATGAGCTTGATAAAGCAACATCAGGCAACGGAAACGGCAACCCTGCCGACGTGCTTCTCACACTCCTTGATAATCTCGGATTTACAGATAATTACATGGAATGTCTCATTCCTACATCAGGTGTATATCCGATTGCCACAGCAAACTACAAAGACCAGATTAGTGCACCGCTTCTTTCACGTTTTGCAATTATTGACATACCTGACTACACAAGGGAAGAAAAGAAAACTATATTTGTCGAATACTCTCTTCCTAAGGTATTAAAACGAATCGGTCTTAAAGAAAACGAGTGCCGTGTGCAAGATGGCGCACTTGATACTGTGCTTGACATATTCAAAGACACAACAGGTATCCGTGATCTCGAACAGGCTGCAGAGCACATCGCCGCACATGCACTTTACTTAATCGAAGTAGAACACAAAACGGAAGTTGTATACAATGCGGATATGGTAAAGGAACTGTTTAATTAATATTGCACAAAAAGGTGAGCCCCTAGAAAGGCTCACCTTTTAATATATTTTTAGACATATAGGTCAAATTTGTTGATAAAACCGCATTTGCAGTTACTTGTTTACGGAAGTTTTGTACTCTTCTTTACCGTATAATCGTCTGATGAAGATTTAACACTTTCATTTTCTGTATATGTATCGTTAAATCGTTCGTCATTCTGACCATAAACCTGCCCCGATTCTGTACTGTCAGCTTTTTGACGATTTGCATAATGCGAACTTACAAAATAATACGATGTACCGACAACTGTCGATGCCAATACTATTATTCCTGCCGCAATAATCCCTACGCGTGTCTTTCTTCCCATAAAACCTCCTTTAATTATAGAATTATATTTTTGCTGTTTAAATTATACAATTATTTTTTTGTTTTATCAAGCATATATATTTTTTATTTTCCCATGCACTTTATTTCTCACAAATATGTAACATATAACCTGCATCACTATCGTAATCCCCCATGACGCCGGATATGAAATAAACAGCACATACAGCGAACGGTTTAACGGAAATACCACATATATCCATAAAACTCTCATTCCGACTGTTCCGATTACAGACAAAATCATCGGTACGGCCGAATAGCCCATGCCTCGCAGTGCTCCAGGGAACAAATCCATTATTCCGCACAGAAAATACGGAACTGTAGTTATTGACAATATTTCAAGCCCACATTTTATAACCTCGGCATCAGAAGTATAAATTCTTAATATATAATTTCCAAAAAAATATGCACTACAACCGATTATAAGCGATACCGCCACGGTGAGAATCATGCAGTCAGCAAGAACCCTGTCCATTCTTTTGTATTTACCGACACCATAATTCTGGCTCGTAAAGCTCATACATGCCTGTGTGACTGAATTGATTGACTGATAAAGGAAACCCAGAATATTGTTCGCCGCCGTATATCCCGCCATCGCAACAGAACCGAACGAATTAACTGATGACTGCAACAGTACATTTGAAAAATTAATTACCGTACTCTGTATTCCCGCAGGAACTCCCACCTGAAATATCTGAATCATATACTTTTTGTTTATTTTTAATTTTGAAAATCTAAGCTGATAGCTTCCCTCTGATTTATAAAGGCAACGCAATACAAGAATACATGAAATCATCTGTGATATTACGGTTGCTACAGCAACACCGACCACGGACAGACTAAAACCTATTACAAGAATAAGGTTTAGCACCGCATTAATACATCCCGATACAATAAGAAACATAAGCGGTCTTTTTGTATCGCCAACGGCTCTAAGCACAGCCGCACCATAGTTATAAAGCATGAAAAACGGCATGCCGATAAAATATATTCTCATATACAATGCTGCCTGACCTATTACATCTTCAGGAGTATCCATAAGTTCCAATGCCCCTTTTGAAAATATAAGTCCTACAAAAGCCATGATTAATCCGCTTATAATTGCAATGGTTATTGCCGTATGAACCGTATCTGACATCTCTTTTTCTTTTCCCGCCGCATAAAATCTTGCAGCAAGAACATTTGCCCCAAGTGAAATTCCTATAAAAAGATTCGTGAATACGTTAATAAGTGCCGTCGTTGAACCAACCGCAGCCAACGCCCGGCTTCCGCTAAATCGTCCCACAACTATAATATCAACCGCATTAAACATGAGCTGTAACATGCCCGACATCATTAACGGCAGGGCAAACGAAATCAGCTTATCCATTATCGTTCCGTTACACATATCAATTTCATATTTATTCTTTTTCACTTATTTCTCCTAACTTATATCTGTTTTTCTTCACATTTTTCGCACGCCTATTATAACACCGATTTTCAAAATGTCCATATACTCATTAACTAAAACGACCGCATCAGACAAAAAATCCGACAGACAAGCCATACAGCCCTCTGCCGGATTTTTCTTAAATAAAGTAAAATTAGGAAAGAATTATTTATATGAATTTATCTTACTTTCTTACAAGTCCGTTTTTTCCTGTTTTTTTAATTCCATAAACACAAGCTCCTGCAAGTCCGCCTGATATTGCAAGAAGTGCGGCATATAAACCAAATGGTGTTGTATCACCTGTATTTGTCTGATTGCCTGCTGTATCAGCACTGCCGCCGTTTCCTGTATCACCTGTGTTTGAATTGTCACCGCCCTGGTCTGTACCGCCGTTGTCAGGTGTATCGGCAGGGTCTGTAGGAATTTCTGGGAATCCGTTAGCAAGGTAACTCTTCCATGTGTCATATCCTGTTGCGATAAGTTCATCACAAAGCTCGTTATCATAGTAAGAAATTGTTGTACGTGTTGAATAAAGAATTAAATCTTTATTGTTAATTTTTGACTGGCCAACCTGATTACCGTCAAGATTGAACAAATCATATACATTTACATATTTCTGATCTGCTCTTGCCGGGTCAACATCTGAATATAACGGACGATATGAATCATTTGCTTCATCATAAACATAGTTTGATGCCCATGTTCCGTTTCCATCTACAAAATATACATCAAATCCGTTGTTCATAGATGTATCTTTTACAACTTCCTGCTCTTTATCGGCAATCTTAACATCTTTAAGCCAGCTGTAAGCACTCTCTACGGCATCCTTTACTGCCTGTGACGGATTATGGATTGTCATAAGATAATCAACCACGGCTTTTGTTGTGTATGAACTTACAGACGCTCTTTCATATGTACGTCCCATTGTGACTTTGCCAGCTTTGTCATACTGTGATGCCCAGCCCGCTTTTTTGTTATTATTGCTTATTTGTGAAGCAACGATAAAATCATTTCCTTTTTCTACAGCTGACTTAATTGCGTCAACATTCATTGCTTTTCTTGCAAATACATAATTCTGATTATTTAATACGGCAATGTCGCTTAAAAGTGTGAGAACTTCTGTCATTGCACTATTTCCGACTTCAATATTTCCGTTAAATCCGCTTCCGCCGTTTGGCTGCATTGTCCATCCGCCGTTATCAAGCTGTGTTGAAAGAAGGAATTTAATACCTTTTATAAATGCGTCCTGATATTTTGAATCTTCAGGCTTATTTTCCGTAATATACTTTGCAAGATATTTTAACTCCGCTGTAGTTGCACCGTTTTCAATGCTTGAAGCACCTTTAAGGCTTCCGAGAGACGCTCCTGTCTGTGCCATTTCAAAATTATCAGGAAGTACAGCAAATCCGCCGTCTTCATTCTGCAAAGCTACGATTGTGTCTGCTGCTGTCGTATCAAGTGATGCCGTACCTGCAAGCAATGCATCATAACGTATTCCGTAATCCTTTGAAGATGTCTCATATGAAGGTACGACATCTGTTTTCATAACAGGAACTGCTGCATAAAAGCTGTTTGCCATCTTTGTGTCTTTATACATATCAGCACCGAATATATTAAGTACATAAGCTACAGGAAGATATACAACATTATAATCTTCTGTTAAATATGTATTCATATCAGCATATGTATCTTTTGCATTAACTTTTACAGGTTTCTGCTCATCTGTTAATGCACCTGTTTTAACATTTCCGTTAATTTCAACATCGGCTGAACCGATTGTTAATTTTACAGTTGTATTGTTCATGCTTACTGTAATTTTATCGCCGTCCTCTTTATAATCGGCTCCGATATAAGCAAACATATTTTTCATCGGTGCCATAAGACTGCTTGTATCCGGTTTTGGATCTGTGGCATTACCTGTCGCAAGAACATTGACATTGGAATCAAGCCATACTCTCTGATAATCATCAATTAAAAATACAGGATCATCTGTATTAAACCATACTCTTCTTACAACCATGTTTGAGAAATCATAGCTTCCTCTTGTTACAGTTGCGGCACTTACAGGCATAACAGCAAGCGGTGCTGTAAGAACCGTAAGCATAGACGCAGCGGCAACTGCGACAACTGCTTTTTTTATAGTCTTTTTTATATTTCGTTTCATTTTAGCCTCCATTTATGTAAATACTAATCACATATTAAATGCACCAATTACTCGCCAAGTGCCTTTTTCCAAGCATCATATACGGTCTTTGCTTTTGTATCAGCACCAGTTCTTACATATGAATAACCGATTCTTCTCTCACTCATGCCATAATTCATGCTAAGCTGTGCCACTGAATTTCTTCCTGCGAATATCTCGTAGAACTTATTGCTTGTGAGCTTATTCTTCATCTGTTCCTCAGTGAAACCGTAATATTTACCAGTTGTATCAAGTCCGTAGAATCGTCCGAACTGCTTTGTTGTACTTCCGTCTTTTAAGAAAAGTCTGTCTGTACCGAGTTCTCTTGTTCTGTCGGAAATGTTGTATACACCATAGCCTGTAATACCTACCGAATTAATCCAGTTTACATAACTTGTGATTGCCTCTTTTACCGCATCACTCGGATTTACAATATTTGCAAGAACTTTTACCATTGTAAGGCTCTCGTCAGGAGATACTGAAGGAAGCTCAAATGCTCGTCCGCCCGCAGGAACCGGGTCAACCGCATCAGGTTCATACTGCTGTGCCCATCCTGTCTTAGTTCCGTCGATTACAACCTGTGCCCTGATTACAAAATCAAGACCTTTATCCCATACTGACTTCAATGTATCGTGCTTGATACCAAGTTCAAGAACATAAGGATTTGTCTGGTTCTTAATCTCTTCTCTTGCCCATGCGTAATCTTCACACAGTTCACTGTCTGTAAGACCGCTGTCATTTGAAAGTGCATATATTGATTCCATAAGGTCAGGCATCGCATTATCATTAAATGTGATATTCTTGAAATATCCTACACCATAAGGATAATACTGTGGCCATCCTCCGTTATCATTCTGTGCGTCACACATATATTTTGCAGCTTTCCAGAAACCTTTTTCAATAGTTGAAAGCTCTGTCGAATATCCCGCAAATAATGTAGGATTTTCTTTTGAAAGACGTATAATTCTTGATAAGAATTTCATATGTCCATGTGTTGCACCATTATCAACTGTCGAATATCCCTTTGTATACAATCTTGCAAATGAATCTTCAAGCAAATCATATTCTGTATTTGTCTTTGCCCATCCACCGTCATCATTCTGATATACAGGGTCTACAACATTAAGACCTGCCTTAATCATATTGGCAACATTGGTCTTAACCTGCTCAGAAGTAAGCTTTGTAGCATCAAGTCTTGCTTTCATCTTGCTGTATGTATTAGAATTAGACTCCATCTTCTTTGTTGTGTAATCAGATTTTGAATTAACTACAGGAGATGCTGCTGCATCCGATGCGTAAAAAGCAAATGCCATTTCAAGCCTGTGCATTGCATCGTTCCATACAACATTGCCACCAAGTGCTTCAGCAGTAAATTTTACAGGAAGATAGCATGCGTAGTAATCGCTTCCGTCTGCATTTTTCTCACCGTCAATCTTTTTAAAATAAGGAGCAACTTCGCTTCTCATATTAAGTGTCTTCGTATCTGTTCCGTTTTTAAGCTCAGCAGTTGTACTGCCTGCTTTCATTGTAAGTGTAAGTCCGTTATATGTAATAACAATATTTCCAGTGGAAACATCTGCATCAACATGACCTGTAATATCTTCGAGCGAACACTTCATAGGTGCCATCATTCCCTCGGCATTGCCTTCTCCGAGAACCATATCAGCCTTGATAAGAAGTCCTTTTTCAATCTCCTCTGGTCCCCACTTATTGCCATCCTTTTTTGTATAACGGTTAGGCTCGTACTCTCCTATGGCAAGGAATCGCAAAACAAGATCTCCTAATTCAACCTGTTCACCGTCTGCTGCATATACAGTATCAACTTTGGAAAGACCTGAAAGTGCACCAGCTGTAGGAACACTAATAAACGCTCCCGCCAGCATTGTTGTGCATAATCCAAGCGTAACCAATGACTTAGTAACTTTTCGCATTTTTTACTGCCTCCTTATGAGTTTTTTGTGAATATTTTATGACTTCATTATAAATTTGTTACCAAAAACATACTACCAATTATCTGCAAAATAAATTATAATTTACATAAAATAAGGACTTTTATAAAAAGTACCGTTATAAGTCCTGATTAAAAATTCTAAAGATTAAAAAGTGAGGATTATATATATGTTAGAAAAAATCAGTAAAGACTTTGTAATTGACCATAGAACCCGACATGTTGAAGGATTGCCTCCTTTTTCACATTCACATCAGTTTAATGAAATATACTT
>ENA-ORRU01001610-ORRU01001610.1-human-gut-metagenome-genome-assembly--contig:-NODE-1610-length-13295-cov-11.045846_pt1 | contig 13295 bp, 9 predicted proteins | sample MGYA00242184_ERZ509151 | MGnify/ENA primary metagenome ERZ509151 (study PRJEB26280, sample SAMEA2338667) | human gut metagenome | biome: human gut; feature: human-associated habitat; material: faeces... | reverse complement strand
CCCGCTTCCTGATACCGATGCAAAGGCAGAGGGAAAGAAAGAAGGACTTATCGCATCCCCTATCGGCATATACGCATAGAGAAACATCAAAGCTTCCTGCTCATACACAGACAAGTCAGGATTTGACAAAACAGTAAATAAGTCTCCATGAGGAAGCGCCTGTTTTTTTTGTTCAAAGTCTTTGGTTACTTGATTCCGATAATCCTCTTCTTTCAGGAAATGAGCATTGCTACAGGCAAACAGCACAATCGAGAGAATCAAAACAGATACTAGATGGATGAATGTTTTCATAAGAGTGTTTGGTTTATTTTAGATAATAAGATTGCTGTCTCACAAAAATACAAGAATATTTTCTGAATGCCTAGATAACTACATAAAAATGTGATGGATAAGAATAATATTGTCATCAAAGGAAAACAGCGGGAAAATTGTAACAGGTTTGTAACATCTCCGTGTTCGAACCTCTTATAAAAAGAAATTTCATAAGAAAAAGAAGATTTTTATGTTTTACAGCATATAATTCAAAAACATTTTGTATCTTTGCAGTGTTAATAAAGAAAACAAGATGTAAAACCGCTCTTCAAAACGTGGAGGGCAAAAAAAGAGGAAACAAATTATGAAAAAGAATGCAAATGAAAAGATTATGATGTTACAGTACCGTATTAAACGCTATCAAGCAATGGGAAATGGTGCAATGTGCCAAACCCTGAACGGTAAACTTCAAAAACTGCTGTCACAGCAGGTTGCCATGTAAATAAACACACTAATTATAATAAATAGAGCGAGGAACTTTCGAGTATCTTCGCTTTTTTTATACATTTGCAGAAGAAAGATAATAAAACACATTATGAAAAAGCTATTTATGTCGGTTGCGCTCCTCTTATTGGTCGTAACCTCTTTTGCACAAACACCCGGTTATGAGTTCACAACCGTTGTATCTCACCAAGCAACGCCTGTTAAAGATCAGGGTTCCACAGGAACCTGCTGGTGCTTTGCCACCGCTTCTTTCATGGAGTCGGAACTGCTCCGAATGGGAAAAGGAGAATATGATCTCTCGGAAATGTTTATCGCTCGCCAAAAGTACATGAATCAGATGGAGGACAATTATCTCCGTCGTGGTAAAGGAAGTATCGGTGAAGGAAGTTTGGCACACACTTTCAAAAACGCTTATAAGAAAGCGGGAATCGTTCCGGAAGAAGTGTACACCGGATTGCTAGGCGATAACAAAGACCACAATCACGGTGCATTGTCACGCTACCTCAAAGCATTGGTAGACGCAAATATTGAATCTAAAAAGCGCACTCCGCAATTTGATGCGCTTATTAATAATCTGTTTGATATTTATCTAGGCAAGCTTCCTGAAAAATTCACTTATAAAGGAAAAGAATACACTCCCCATTCATTCTTCGAATCAACAGGATTGAATCCAAATGATTACATTTCATTGACCTCGTACACCCACCATCCGTTCTACGAACCATTTGTTCTTGAAATTCAAGACAACTGGCGTTGGGGGCAATCATACAACCTTCCCATTGATGAATTCATGCAGGTTTTTGATAATGCCATTAATAACGGCTATCCAATCGCATGGGGATCTGATGTCAGTGAACAAGGCTTTACACGTGACGGCGTAGCTGTTATGCCCGATACGGAAAAAGTACAAGAACTAAGTGGATCAGACATGGCTCATTGGTTGAAAATGAAACCGGAAGAAAAGAAACTGAACACCAAACCACAACCTCAGAAATGGTGTACACAAGAAGAACGCCAGGAAGCTTATGACAATTGGGAAACAACCGATGATCATGGTATGTTGATTTACGGTATAGCTAAGGATCAAGAAGGAAACGACTATTATATGGTAAAGAATTCTTGGGGAAAAGCCGGAAAATACGATGGCTTATGGTATGCCTCTAAAGCATTCGTCCGTTACAAAACCATGAATATCGTAGTCAATAAAAATGCACTGCCTAAAGAAATTGCTAAAAAATTAGGTATCAAATAATCCGCTACTATACAATACTTTACCGCTAATTCCATAAAATATATATGGAATTAGCGGTTTTTTTATTTGTTTTTTCCTAACTTTACGGATTGATTGGGTAAGTATAACCAGAAAATGGTATTATCCCGTCTCCGAGAGCAGAAAAAAGAAAAAACAATATATAAAATGAATCACAAATGGAATTATCAACCTCCAAGCCAAGAACAGACAGAAGCAGCTAAAGCATTAGCCAAAGAAACAGGGATCAGCCCGATTCTTTGTAAGTTGTTGCTGGAAAGAGGTATAACCTCAGCAGCAGAGGCTAAAAGATTTTTCCGCCCCCAGCTTAACGAGCTACACGACCCATTCCTGATGAAGGATATGAGCATTGCTGTAGAACGGCTTAATCAAGCTATGGGCAGGAAAGAACGTATCATGGTTTATGGAGATTATGATGTAGACGGTACAACAGCTGTAGCATTGGTATACAAATTTCTCCAGCAGTTCTATTCGAACATTGACTACTATATTCCCGACCGATATAATGAGGGCTACGGAGTATCAGTAAAAGGAGTGGATTATGCCTGTGAAACAGGTGTAAAACTCATTATTGTGTTAGATTGCGGTATTAAAGCCGTAGAGGAAATTGCTTATGCAAAAGAAAAAGGTATCGATTTCATCATCTGTGACCACCATGTGCCTGATGATATATTGCCACCAGCCGTAGCTATTCTGAATGCCAAACGGGCTGACAATACATATCCTTACGATCATCTTTCGGGATGTGGTGTAGGCTTCAAGTTCATGCAGGCTTTCGCTTTGAATAATGGCATTGAATTTCATCAACTAACTCCTTTATTAGATTTGGTTGCTGTCAGTGTAGCATCAGACATCGTACCTATCATGGGAGAAAACCGAGTGCTGACACACCACGGCTTAAAACAGTTGAATTCCAATCCCAGTGTAGGTCTGAAAGCTATTATCGATGTATGCGGATTATCAGAAAAAGAAATTACCGTAGGTGATATCGTATTCAAGATAGGTCCGCGCATCAACGCATCCGGACGTATACAGAACGGAAAAGAGGCGGTGGAACTGCTCATAGAAAAGGACTTCTCGGCAGCATTGGAGAAAGCCAACCAAATCAACCAATACAATGAAACCCGTAAAGATCTGGATAAGACCATGACCGAAGAGGCCAACCAAATTGTAGACCACTTGGAAGGACTAGCAGACCGGCGTTCCATTGTCATCTATAATGAAGCGTGGCATAAAGGTGTTATCGGTATCGTAGCCTCACGCCTTACAGAGATTTATTACCGCCCGGCAGTTGTATTAACCCGTACAGATAATCTGGCAACTGGTTCCGCCCGTTCCGTATCAGGTTTCGATGTCTACAAAGCTATCGAACATTGTCGTGACTTGTTGGAAAACTTTGGAGGACACACTTATGCTGCAGGACTATCCATGAAAGTGGAAAATGTGGAAGAATTCACCCGTCGTTTTGAAACCTATGTCACAGAACATATTTTGCCGGAACAGACCAGTGCTGTAATTGATATTGATGCAGAAATTGACTTCCGGGATATCACTCCGAAGTTCCATGCCGACCTGAAAAAGTTCAATCCCTTCGGACCGGACAACCACAAACCAATCTTTTGTACACATAATGTATATGATTATGGAACCAGCAAAGTAGTAGGGCGTGATCAGGAACACATCAAGTTGGAATTGGTAGACAATAAATCAAACAATGTGATGAATGGCATCGCTTTCGGACAAAGTTCACAAGCACGCTATATCAAGACCAAACGTTCTTTTGATATTTGTTATACCATTGAAGAGAATACGCACAAACGTGGTGAAGTACAATTGCAAATAGAAGATATAAAACCCAGTGAGGAATAATGATAAAGATTTATCTTTGAAATAAGTCAAAACTTTAATGACGTTATCAGACACTTATCAGAATAATAAGATGATAAGTCATTGGAGTTTTGACATAATTTTCTTATTTCCCTTCCAATGACCTATAAAGAAATTCTAAAACAATATTGGGGATATGATGACTTTCGGGGCATACAGAAAGAAATCATTGAAAGTATAGGCAACGGTCACGACACGCTAGGATTGATGCCTACCGGTGGCGGCAAATCCATTACCTTCCAAGTACCAGCTTTAGCACAACCCGGATTATGTTTGGTTATTACACCTCTTATTGCCCTGATGAAGGACCAAGTACGCAATTTACGCGACCGAGGTATCAAAGCTTTGGCAGTTTATTCAGGCATGACACGCGAAGAGATCATTGTTGCATTGGAAAACTGTATCTTCGGCGACTATAAATTCCTTTATATTTCTCCGGAAAGGCTGGATACTGAAATATTCCGTAGCAAACTACGGAACATGAAGGTAAGCATGATCACGGTAGATGAGTCACACTGTATCTCTCAATGGGGATATGATTTCCGCCCTGCTTATCTGAAAATTGCAGAAATTCGCGAACTCCTTCCCGACATACCTGTATTGGCACTGACAGCAACTGCCACTCCGGAAGTAGTAACAGATATTCAAACAAAGCTAAACTTTAAAAAAGACAGTCAGGTTTTCCGAATGAGTTTCGAAAGAAAAAACTTGGCTTACATTGTACGTCCTACAGAAAATAAACAGGAAGAGCTATTACATATTTTAAATAGTGTGCCCGGCTGCGCCATTGTCTATACCCGCAACCGGAAACGTACACGTGAAATTGCCGAACTACTGGTCAATAACGGCATAACTGCCACTTTCTATCATGCCGGTTTGAATAATGATGTAAAAGATCAACGTCAAAAAAGCTGGCTCACCGGAGAAAGCCGTACTATGGTAGCAACCAACGCCTTCGGAATGGGTATCGACAAACCAGATGTACGTATCGTTATCCACATAGATATGCCTGATTCTCCTGAAGCCTATTTTCAAGAAGCCGGACGAGCAGGGCGCGACGGGCAGAAAGCATATGCTGTCCTGCTATACGCCCAAAGTGATAAAACCACCCTCAACAAACGTATCAGTGATACATTTCCCGACAAGGATTATATCCGAAAAGTGTACGAAGATATCAACTACTATTTTCAAATGGCCATGGGAGACGGTATGGGTTGCACCTTTGCTTTTAACTTGGATGAATTCTGTCGTAACTTCAAACATTTCCCCGTACAAGCCGACAGCGCTTTAAAGATTCTGACCCGTGCCGGATATTTAGAATATACAGACGAGCAAGATAATGCTTCACGTATTCTTTTCACGATGAAACGCGACGAACTCTATAAACTACACGAGAATGATACAGATACAGAGAAACTGATAAACATCATCTTGCGTTCTTATACAGGACTATTTACTGATTATGCCTATATTAACGAAGATTCCTTAGTAATCCGCTCCGGATTAACCCGCCAACGAATCTATGAAATTCTACTGGCGCTGACTCGTAGACATATCATACATTACATTCCACGGAAAAAGACACCTTATATTATATATACCCGTGAACGGCAAGAAAAGAATCGCCTTGCCCTAACTCGGGAAATATACGAAGACCGGAAAAAAAGCTATACCACCCGAATCAAGGCTATGATAGAATATGCCACAGCCGATGATAAATGTCGTAGCCGAATGCTACTCAGATATTTCGGAGAAAAGAACGAGCACAACTGCGGACAATGTGATGTATGTCTTAACAACCATCATTCAGGAATAAAACAGGGAGAATTTCAAGAATTGGAACAACAAATCAAACAGCTATTGCAGGCAGGTGCCATGCCTGCTTCAGAACTACTGAACCAATTGAATAGCAATCGTGAAAAAGCGGAAAAGGTACTCTCCTACCTACTTTCCGAAGAAATAATACAATTAAAAGATGGAATTCTTTCTGTATAAATCGTATCTTTGCCATTGATTTATTAACCTTTTACCCCAACAGAACATGAAAAAAATGCATTTGGCAATCATTTGTCTTTTTACCGGTTGTACTATCTTTGCCCAAAACATAGAAGTACAGCCCATCCCTCAACAAGTTTCCAAACAAGACGGACAAATCAATTTACCTGAAACTTACCAACTCTTGGGAGAAACTGAAGCCAATCCATATGCCGTACAAGAATTAAAAGATTTATTAGGTGGAAAACACCCGGCCAATACCGGTTTGCGCATTTATATAGGAGAAAAAGGAGACAAGTCCATCCGCAAGTTTACTCGTCAGATCCCCAACCAAAAGGAAGGTTATTATCTATCCATCAATAATAAGGAAATAATTCTGGCAGGAAACGATGAACGTGGAACCTACTATGCCTTGCAAACCTTAAAACAATTGCTCAAAGATAACCAATTACCGGTAATAGAGATACAAGACTATCCGGCCATACGCTACCGTGGTGTCGTAGAAGGATTTTACGGGACCCCCTGGAGCCATAATGCCCGTCTTCGCCAACTTCAATTTTATGGTGAAAACAAAATGAACACCTATATATACGGCCCTAAAGATGACCCTTACCATAGTTCTCCCAACTGGCGTCTGCCTTACCCCGAAAAAGAAGCAAAACAATTACAGGAATTAGTAAAAGTAGCTCAAGAAAACGAAGTCGATTTTGTTTGGGCTATCCATCCGGGACAAGACATCAAATGGAATAAAGAAGACCGTGAATTATTATTGGCAAAATTTGAAAAGATGTATCATCTCGGTGTCCGTTCTTTTGCCGTCTTCTTTGATGATATTTCAGGAGAAGGTACCAACCCTGTGAAACAAGCAGAACTGCTGAATTACATAGATGAACATTTTGTAAAAGTAAAACCGGATGTAACTCCCCTTATCATGTGTCCTACAGAATACAATAAAAGTTGGTCCGACCCTGCTAAAGGATATCTTACTACTTTAGGAGACAAACTGAATCCATCCATACAAATTATGTGGACAGGAGACCGGGTTATTTCCGATATTACCCAAGATGGTATTCAATGGATAAACGAACGGATTAAACGTCCGGCATATATATGGTGGAACTTTCCTGTTTCCGATTACGTTAGAGATCATCTGCTCATGGGACCAGTATATGGAAACGATACTCAAATAGCCAATCAGATGTCTGGCTTTGTAACTAATCCGATGGAACATGCCGAGGCTTCTAAAATAGCCATTTATAGTGTAGCCTCATACGCTTGGAATCCAACAAAATATAACAGTGAAAAAACTTGGAAAGACGCTATTATGAACATTTTGCCCGATGCTGCCACTGAACTGGAATTCTTTGCCGCCCATAATTCGGACTTGGGCCCCAACGGACATAAATATCGCCGAGAGGAATCTGTAAATCTCCAACCCACAGCGCAGAGCTTTACTGAAAGTTACATAAAAAATAAAACTTACACTGAAAAAGACTTCTCTATTCTACAAGAAACCTTCAGCCAGATGGTTGAATCAAGTGATATTTTAGTCGCCCATGCTGATAAAAATCCGATTATAGTAGAAATCATGCCTTGGCTTTATCAGTTCAAACTATTGGGTGAAACCGGAAATGAAGTACTGGCAATGGTCAAAGCATACGACAAAAATGACCAATCTTTATTTATGCGTAAATACAAACACGTGAAAGCCTTGCAACAACAAATGTTTCAAATTGACCAGACATACAACCAAAACCCTTACCAGCCGGGTATAAAGACAGCAGGAAGAGTAATCAAGCCATTGATTGATCAAACTTTCGCCACCGTCACGCAATGCTATAACCAAAAATATAGCACACTGCTGAATGCTGAAACCGACTATATGCCGCATAAACTAATAAGCGATATCAGTCAGATAAAGAACTTACCTTTACAGGTAAAGATAAACCGCATTCAGATTTCTCCGGCGCTGGAAGTTATCAGATGGCCCGGTAATGGTTCATTGACTATCGAACTGGATCAAGTTTATCCCGGAGAAAATATAGAGATAGATTTCGGGAAACCGGAAATCGAAACTTGGGGAAGTCTTGAGATATCTGCAAATGGAAAAGACTGGAGTAAAGTACACTTTACACAAGAAAACAACCGACTGACTGCCAGTTTACAACAGAAACCAATAAAGGCAGTACGTTTTACCAACATGCAGCATCAGGAACAAGAAATTTACCTCAGACGATTTATTATAACAATAGACAAATAAAACAACTATAAATTATGGGCTTATTTAAATCCTTATTCGGCGGAAACAACACCCCCGAAACCGAAAAAGAGAAAAATGATAAAAAGAACTTCGAGATTTTAAAATACGACGGCATCCGCGCCCAACGTATGGGTAAACTACCTTATGCCATTAAATGTTTTGAAGAAGCAGTTGCCATCAACGATGAATTGGAAACACTCAGCCTGCTAGCCACTGCTTATACACAGGCAAACCGACTAGATGATGCCCGTATCACACTAGACCGCATGGCTACAAAAGATCCTGAACAAGTAAACACCTTCCTTTCACTAGCTGGCATCTGCTATATGCAGGAAGATTACGAAAATATGAAGGATGCCTGCCAAAAAGCTTTGGTTTTAGATAATAAGAACCCCCTATCTTTCTATTTGACAGCAAAAGCAGCTATCGGCATGAAAGATGATATCACCGCCATCGCTATGCTGACTAAAGCTATCGTATTAAAAGAAGATTATACCGAAGCATACCAGCTACGCGCTGAAGTACTTTGGAAAATGAAACAAGCAAAAGATGCTGCCGAAGATATACAAAAGTTGCTCAGCCTCAATCCCGACGACGAACAAGCCTTGCTTTTGAAAGGAGAAATTCTAGCCGCCACCAATGAACCGGAACAAGCACAAGAATGTTTTAATCAAGTATTGTCACTCAATCCGTTCAATGAAAAGGCCTATATCCTGTCAGGAGAACTATATCTGGTAAACAAAGATTTTGACAAAGCATTGGCTGTATATGATGAAGCCATTGAAATCAATCCCAACTTTGCCAAAGCATATCATGAACGAGGACGTATCAAATTACTTAAAGGAGACAAAGACGGATCTGTGGAAGATATGAAGAAAGCAATAGAACTGGCTCCTGAAAATGAAATGAATATTAGCGGTCAATACAATAATTATGAAAACATGACTAAGAATGTTCCGTTTTAAAAGCGGAACATTTCAATTCGTTTTATTGTTTATTTATATACAAAATAAGCAAAAAACACATGAGCGTAAAAGAACAGTATTGGAAATATTCCCTTATCACCATTATACTGGGATTAGGACTTATTTTATTTATAAAAATGTCTCCTTTCATAGGAGGTATTTTAGGAGCATGCACCATTTACATCATGGTAAGAAAACAAATGTTTTATCTTACCCAAGAAAAACATTTCAAAAAAAGTATTACAGCCATTTTACTCTTGATAGAAGCCATCATGTGCTTTCTTGTACCTTTATCATTGGCTGTATGGTTACTGATCAATAAATTACAGACGGTAAACGTAGATACGACAGGTTTTATCCATACGGTAACCAATCTTGCCGATTGGCTTCATACCAAGACGGGATATGACTTACTAAGCGCAGAAAACATTTCATCCATAGCCTCAATTCTTCCTGCCATCGGACAGTTTCTGATGGGAAGTATCAGTAGCTTTGCCGTTAATGCTTTCGTATTGGTCTTTATTCTCTACTTCATGCTGATTGGCGGAATTCAAATGGAAAAATACATCTATGAGTTACTTCCCTTCAGCGATACAAACAAAAAAAATGTACTGAAAGAAATTAATATGATTGTCAGGAGTAATGCAATAGGTATTCCCTTACTGGCAGTCATTCAAGGAGGAATAGCTACATTAGGCTACTATTTGTTTGATGTACCCAGCGCGCTATTGTTTGGCTTCCTGACCTGCTTTGCCACCGTCATTCCTATTGTAGGAACAGCATTGGTATGGTTCCCGCTAGCCGCCTATCTTGCTCTTTCAGGAGATTGGACACATGCCGTCGGACTACTTCTTTATTGTGGATTAATTGTAACAAACATTGACAATCTAATTCGTTTTATTCTGCAAAAGAAGATGGCAGACACCCATCCACTCATCACCATTTTTGGAGTGGTCATCGGACTTTCCTTATTCGGATTCATGGGTGTCATATTCGGACCGTTATTGTTATCCATCTTCATTTTATGCGTGAATATCTTTAAGACGCAATACTTAAAATAATCACTTTATATATAGTTGATAAGCATCCGCCAGTTGTTTCATCGCCTTTTCAATGATACAACGCGGACTTGCCACGTTTAAACGCATAAAGCCAATGCCTTCCTTACCAAACATTTCCCCGTCATTCAATGCCAAATGCGCTTTATCTACAAAGAATTCATTCAAATCTTTCTGGCTCAACTCCAGTTCACGGCAATCCAACCAAACTAAATAAGAAGCCTCCGGACGAATGGCCTTGATTTTAGGTGCATGTTTTTTCAAAAATTCGTCGACAAAATCTATATTTCCTTGTATATACGCCAAACATTGGTCAAGCCATTCCGTACCATGACTATAAGCAGCCTCAACAGAAAGAAAAGCAAAGACATGTCCCATATCCAACTCACCGGCATCCATATAGATACGGAAGCGTTTACGCAAATCTTCATTAAAAATAAGAGCATGTGAGGCAGATAGTCCCGGCATATTAAAAGCCTTGCTAGGAGACATAAAAGTAACGGAGTTCATTCGAGCCTTTTCACTGACAGTAGCAAAAGGACGATGCGTATGAGGAGGTAAAGTCAAATCCGCATGAATTTCATCCGAGAAGACCAATACTTTCTCATCATAACAGATATCAGCTATCGCTCGTAACTCTGCTTCAGTCCACACAACGCCACCCGGATTATGAGGATTACATAAAATAAAGAGCTTACAACCTTTAATTTGTTCACGAAAAGCATCCAAATCCATACGGTACATCCCGTTCTCCCATCTCAACGGATTTATGACCAAAGTACGCTCATTACGAGTCGTAACCCATGCAAAAGGATGATAAACAGGAGGTTGAATCATTACCTTATCCCCTTTCTGAGTAAAACAATTCATAGCCATACCGATGCCCGGTACAATGCCGGGAACAAAATTTATCACTTCCTTGGTCACGATCAAATCATAACGCTGTTTTACCCAGTTTATAATCGCATTATAATAGCTATCTGGTTTGCCGGTATACCCTAAAACTTCATTTTCGCAACGTTTACGAATAGCATCTGTTACAAAAGGAGCTGTGGCAAAATCCATATCAGCCACCCATAAAGGAATCAAATCCGTACGTCCCCAAATATGTTTCAGCCCTTCTACTTTCTCAGCAGACGTACCGCTGCGATCTATCACTTTATCAAAATTGTATTTCATTGTTTCTATTTTTAGGAATTGTCGCCCAAATATAGGAAATTTCTACATTGGGCGACATTAATATTCCCTTATTTTTTCAAGGCTTCAATTACCTGAGGCATCATTGTCCAAACAAAATTTTCACTTTGTGCTGTATAAAAATTACCATCAACAACCGATCTCTCATCAGTAGCCATCCCTTTACTTACAGCTGGTTTCGCCAAAGGATGCACAGCTAATCTCTTTCCCTCTGTAATTCCAGCAAAATCAAACAGCAGGCCTGCAGCACAATGACCTATCAGGATCTTTCCCTTCCCGGCAAATGCCTTCAAGACCGACATCAAGTCCACATTATAAGGTTTATCCGCATTTTGAGCAAATACAGGAACCGCATCCCCACAGGCAAAAACCAAAGCATCAAAATCATCTTCATGCCCTATAAGATTTGCAATCACATCATCGGCCACCAATTCAATGCCCGAGTTTGTTTTAATTTCCTTTGTTTCCGCCACTGCATACACCTTATAGGATATACCATTTTCAAAAAACGCTTCCAAATACTGGAACAAACCGAATCCGTTCACCGGATTTACCGCTAAAACAGCTACTTTCTTTGCCATAATCTTAACTTATTATAAGTGAAACAATAAATTTATCTAGTAAAACAATAGTTACCTTGAGTAAGTTTATTACTTTTGTGATGCAAATGTAAGTATCCTTTTTCCCAAAAACAAGAAGGCACCTGTAGATAAGGAACTTACATAGAGGTAACCATTGTTGAACGGCAAGCAAATAGAGAATATTAAAAAATGAAAAATTTTCATCCGGATAATAATTGCCCTGTACGGAATGTATTGTGCAGGCTTGGTGATAAATGGTCTATGCTGGTTCTTATCACATTAAATGCTAACGGAACCATGCGATTCTGCGACATTCATAAAACAATAGCCGATATCTCACAACGTATGCTGACTGTAACTCTGCGCACACTGGAAACTGACGGACTAGTGAGCCGGAAGGTGTATGCCGAAGTTCCGCCGCGAGTAGAATATGAACTGACAGAAAGAGGGAAAAGCTTAATACCACATATAGAAGGATTAGTAGATTGGGCTTTACAACAGATGCCGGGAATTATGGAAAGCAGGAGCCAAACAGGCACAGCCTAAAAAAAAATTGAAAAAAAGCTTCTTATTTATTTGTTTTTGCTAGAAATATATTACTTTTGCAGCGTATTCAATAACAATAAGAACAAAATGAAAGCATTATACAATACATACTTTTTCTTCTTTTATTACTTTTACTTTAGCAACAAAGTGAAGCGGGAATTTGTATGTATACGTTAAACAACGAATAAATCAATGTGATAATAACAACGAAATCCCGCTTCCGGCAGAAGCGGGATTTTTTTATAATACAATAGCGAATGAAAAAGATAGCAATACAAGGTGTACCGGGCTCATATCATGACATTGCCGCCCACAAATTCTTCCCAGGTGAAGAAATCGAACTAATCTGCTGCTCCACATTCGAAGAAATCTTTTCGAATATGAAACAGGATAGCAATGTCATTGGTATGCTTGCTATCGAGAACACCATTGCAGGAAGCTTGTTGCATAACTATGAGTTGCTGCGCGAAAGTGGAATGACCATTATCGGAGAACACAAACTACGCATCAAGCACAGTTTCATGTGTCTGCCCGACGATGACTGGAATACATTGACCGAAGTAAACTCCCACCCCGTTGCCTTGGCACAATGCCGAGAGTTCCTGATGCAACATCCGAAACTGAAGATAGTAGAAACGGAAGATACAGCAGGAAGTGCAGAAACCATCAAACGGGAAAACTTGAAAGGTCATGCCGCCATCTGTTCCAAATATGCCGCCGATCTATACGGAATGAAAGTATTGGAAGAAGGCATCGAAACAAACAAACACAACTTCACGC
>ENA-ORRU01001599-ORRU01001599.1-human-gut-metagenome-genome-assembly--contig:-NODE-1599-length-13359-cov-3.928367_pt1 | contig 13359 bp, 10 predicted proteins | sample MGYA00242184_ERZ509151 | MGnify/ENA primary metagenome ERZ509151 (study PRJEB26280, sample SAMEA2338667) | human gut metagenome | biome: human gut; feature: human-associated habitat; material: faeces... | reverse complement strand
GCAGAGCTTGAAAAAGTTTACTCTGGAGATATTGCAGCAGCCGTTGGATTTAAGTTTACAACTACTGGTGATACCATCTGTGATGAACAGCATCCGGTTATCTTAGAGTCCATGGAATTCCCAGAGCCAGTTATCGAGCTTGCTATCGAGCCTAAGACAAAAGCTGGACAGGGTAAGATGGGTGAAGCTCTTGCAAAACTTGCAGAAGAAGATCCTACTTTCCGTGCTCATACAAATACAGAAACAGGACAGACCATCATCGCTGGTATGGGTGAGCTCCATCTGGAAATCATCGTTGACCGTCTGCTTCGTGAATTCCACGTAGAAGCAAACGTAGGTGCTCCACAGGTTGCTTACAAAGAGACATTTACAAAGCCAGTTGATCAGGAATACAAATATGCAAAACAGTCTGGTGGACGTGGACAGTACGGACACTGTAAAGTTAAATTCGAGCCAATGGATGCCAACGGAGATGAACTCTTCAAGTTTGATTCTGCAGTTGTTGGTGGTGCTATTCCTAAGGAATACATCCCTGCAGTAGGCGAAGGTATCGAAGAAGCTACCAAAGCTGGTATCCTTGCAGGATTCCCAGTAGTAGGTGTTCATGCTACCGTATATGATGGATCTTACCATGAGGTCGATTCATCTGAGATGGCATTCCACATTGCCGGATCCATGGCTTTCAAAGAGGCTATGGCAAAAGCAGCTCCTGTAATTCTTGAGCCAATCATGAAAGTTGAAGTTACTATGCCGGAAGAGTACATGGGAGATGTTATTGGTGACATTAACTCTCGTCGTGGACGTATCGAAGGTATGGATGACATCGGTGGTGGAAAAATGGTTAAAGCATATGTTCCACTTGCTGAGATGTTTGGATACTCAACAGACTTACGTTCCAGAACTCAGGGACGTGGTAACTACTCAATGTTCTTCGAGAAATATGAGCAGGTTCCGAAGTCTGTACAGGACAAGATTGTTGCATCTAAAGCAAAATAATAAAAATGCTTGAAAAACTCGCAAGTTTTTTATATAATCAGAAATAGCCGAGTGACTTATTAAAATGTAAAAATAAGCGCCCAGAAAGGGCATAAAATTAAGGAGGACGTTTTAAAATGGCAAAAGCTAAGTTTGAAAGAACCAAACCACATTGTAATATCGGAACCATTGGTCACGTAGACCATGGTAAAACAACTTTAACAGCAGCTATTACAGCAGTTTTAGCAGCAAGAGTTGCTGGTAATACAGCTACAGATTTCGCTAACATCGATAAAGCTCCAGAAGAGAGAGAAAGAGGTATCACTATCTCTACAGCTCACGTTGAGTATGAAACAGAGAAGAGACATTACGCACACGTTGACTGTCCAGGCCATGCCGATTATGTAAAGAACATGATCACTGGTGCTGCTCAGATGGATGCTGCTATCCTCGTTGTTGCTGCTACTGATGGTGTTATGGCTCAGACAAGAGAGCATATCCTTCTTGCTCGTCAGGTTGGCGTTCCTTACGTAGTAGTATTCATGAACAAGTGTGATATGGTTGATGATCCAGAACTTCTTGAATTAGTTGATATGGAAATCAGAGAACTTCTTAACGAATATGATTTCCCAGGCGATGATACACCAATCATCCAGGGTTCAGCTCTTAAGGCTCTTGAAGATCCAAACAGCGAATGGGGTGATAAGATTCTTGAACTTATGCACACAATCGATGAGTATGTTCCAGATCCACAGAGAGATACAGATAAGCCATTCCTTATGCCTATCGAAGATATCTTCTCTATCACAGGTCGTGGTACAGTTGCTACTGGTAGAGTAGAAAGAGGTGTTCTTAAGGTTAACGAGGAAGTTGAAATCGTTGGTATCCACGAAGACATCCGTAAGGTTGTTGTAACTGGTATCGAAATGTTCAGAAAGCTCCTTGATGAAGCAGAACCAGGTGATAACATTGGTGCTCTTCTTAGAGGTGTTCAGAGAGATGAGATCCAGAGAGGACAGGTTCTTTGTAAGCCAGGTTCAATCACACCACACCACAAGTTTACAGCTCAGGTTTACGTATTAACAAAGGACGAAGGTGGACGTCATACTCCATTCTTCAACAACTACAGACCACAGTTCTACTTCAGAACAACTGATGTTACTGGTGTTTGCGAACTTCCAGCTGGTACAGAAATGTGCATGCCTGGTGATAACGTAGAAATGACAGTTGAACTTATCCATAACGTAGCTATGGAGCAGGGTCTTCGTTTCGCTATCCGTGAGGGTGGTAGAACAGTTGGTTCTGGTGCTGTTGCATCTATCATCGAGTAATTGTTATTAATACAGTTCTTTCAAGGGTTTCCGAGGTTATCGGAAACCCTTTTTTGCGCGAGCAGCTCCTTGAGAAGTCATGGGCAGTTCGCAGTCGTGCTCGCGAAGTAATGAGCTAGAATATGATAAAAAGAGGAGTACAACATGCTATACATAATGCGTCATGGCAGGACGGACTGGAATGTACGTCATAAATTGCAGGGAAGAACAGATATACCGCTTAATGATGAAGGCAGAATGATGGCGGCAGAGGCTGGGAAACAGTATTCAGATATACATTTTGACATATGTTACTCATCTCCTTTAGAAAGAGCAAAAGAAACGGCAGAGATTTTCTTGAAGGGAAGAAATGTTCCTGTGTATACAGATGACAGACTTGTAGAGATGGGATTTGGAGTATATGAAGGAATAGAGAATTCATTTGCTATAGATGGCTGTCCAATTAATACTCTTTTTAAGAAGCCTGAGAAGTATGTTACAGTTGAAGGTGGAGAAAGCTTTGAAGAACTTTTTGCAAGGACAGGGGAATTTATAGACAATGTAGTTATGCCACAGGTAAATAGTGGCAAAGATATACTGATTGTTGGTCATGGTGCCATGAACTGCAGTATTATAGCAAAATTCAGAGGAACACCACTGGATAAATTCTGGGATGGAATGACTGATAATTGTCAGGTGGTAAGGCTTATATAATATTATAAAACACAATTTTACGATTTATTCAGACCAAATCATGCTTGGTTTCGTATATAAGTATAGAAGTTAATAAATGAGACTTTGACTTACAACGGAAGGTTAGGATGGTGATTGGGATGAGTAGGAGAGATAGCAGGAGAAAATACAAAAAAAGAGGAAAAAGGAAGAATCAAATATTCCTTGTAATGATGACTATACTGGCATGTACGGTAGCAATTGTATTAACAGTCAAGATGAATAATAAGAATGTCAGCAAAGGTGTAGCAGTAGGTGCAGAATATACAGCAATTAAGAGCGATGGTAATGTGACGGAGGAACAGCTTTCTGTAAGAGAAGAGACTGTAAATGATTTACCAGATGTATACAGAATAGAATGCTATGAATCGCTTAATCAGAATCCAGAGCTGCCAACGGGATGCGAGATTACATCGTTAACATCCGTACTAAATTATTACGGCTGTAATGTTGATAAAACAACTATGTCAGATGAATATCTTAAGAAAGGCAATGGCAGCTTCTACGAAATGTTTCTTGGTAATCCAAGGGATAACACAAGTTATGGATGCATGTCACAGCCAATTGTTAATGCAGCTAATAAATATTTCAAAGTTAATAATATGTCAGCAGTTGCAAAGAATATCAGCGGAACAGATTTTAAAGAGATTCTAGGTATGGTTGCTCAGGGTGACCCGATAGTAATATGGAATACAATAGATATGAGACAGCCATATGAATCTAAGACATTTGTATTTAATGGGAAAGAATATACATGGATGTCTCCAGAACATTGTGTTGTAATTACAGGATATGATCTTAATAAGAATATTGTTTATATAATGGATCCTATGGAAGGTAACATAACAAGGAATCTTGAGACATTTCAATCAAGATATGAAGAGATGCACAGCCAGGCTGTCTATATTATAGAATAAATAAGGGAGGGCAATATTGTCCTCCCTTTAGTCATGTTATTAGTTTGATTTAATATTGTGCCTTGCATTAAGTTTCTTGGCACAATGTATGAATGCAGGGAATAAAAATGCGTCAGCAGCAATCCATGCGATTGGCGAGGCGAGGCATGCACCCATGAATCCAATACTTGGAATAAGTATGATGGCTGCAAACGCACGGCCAATCATCTCTAAGATACCAGCTGATATTGCAAATACGGAGAAGCCCATACCTTGTATGCAGAATCGGACTACGTTAACACCTGTAAGCGGAATGTAGAAGCATGCAGATGCAAGAATGAACTGTCTTGTAAGAGCAATAATTGTTGTCTCAGATGCATTAACGAATAATAATGCAATATAATCTGTAGTGAAATACAGTGCAATAAGTGAAAGAACACTGTATACTGAACCAATTATCATAGCAGAGCGTACGCCCTGACCAAGTCTTTTAATCTTGGCAGCTCCAACATTCTGTCCGGCATAGGTTGCCATGGTTGAGCCGAGTGCATCAAATGGACAACAGGTAAAGTTGAACATCTTAGAACCGGCAGTCATTGCGGCTACATATGTTGAACCAAGTGTATTGACAGCAGCCTGAAGGATTGTACTTCCGATGGCTGTTATTGAATACTGGAGTCCCATAGGAACACCGTTCATACACAGGTTGGTGATGAATCTTCTATCAAGTACCCTTTCTGATTTGTCACCTTTTAAGATGTCATATTTCTTATACATATATATAAGGCAGGTAAGTCCCGAAATTAACTGTGATGTTACAGTTGCCCAGCCAGCTCCGGCAACACCCATCTTACATACAAGAATAAGAAAGAAATCAAGTACTACATTTATTATTGAAGAAAGCACAAGGAAAACAACAGGTGTCTTACTATCGCCAAGCGAACGGATAACACCGGACACCATGTTGTACAGGAATACAGTTGGGATTCCTATGAATATAACTACTATGTAATTATAGGCATGGTCAATAATATCTGCCGGTGTATTCATGATAATAAGTATCCTGCGGCAGAATATTACGGATGCAAGCGTAAGCACTATGGCAAACACAATACTGCAGATATATCCGTTAAATACATATTTTCTAAGGTCAGCAGGCTTCTTTGCACCAAAGCATTGGGCAACCGGAATCACGAATCCGTTACAGACTCCCATACAGAAACCGATTATCATGAAGTTGATAGAACCCGTTGCTCCAACTCCGGCAAGAGCTTCAACACCGAGAGTTTTACCAACGATTATTGTGTCAACAAGGTTGTAGAACTGCTGAAACAGCATTCCGAACAGCATTGGAACTGCGAATCCAAGAATATGCTTGGAAGGCGAACCATTTGTCATGTCTTTTACCATAGGATTTCCTCACTTTCGTATATTTATAAAGCCAAATGATTATACTATATTTTTGAGAACTGTCAAACTGATTTTGCACGAATTTGAATTAATTTAACGAATTATTGTCTTAATATGAAATGTCTGTTAAAATGCATAGGTAATATTTATGCGGAGGCAGACATGAAGAAAACTTTTGATGTTAAGAGACTTACAACGCTGGCATTACTTACAACAATAGCGCTGACAATATTTGTTGTGGAATCAGCGATACCTACGCTTGTTCCAATACCGGGAGTCAAGTTAGGACTTGCCAATATAGTTACACTTTTTGTATTAAAAAGGTATAAATTCAGTGATGCAGCTATTGTGCTGGCTATGAGAATTATACTGGCTACTATATTTACAGGGCAGGCGGTATCATTTATATATAGTGTAAGTGGTGGATTCTTATGCCTTATTGTGATGGCAGCTGTTAATAAATTGCTTAGGGGACAGTATATATTTCTTACGGGAATACTTGGTGCAGTGTCGCACAATGCAGGTCAGATTCTTGCTGCATTTTTCATACTCAGATTGTCAGGTATATTTGCGTATATGCCGTTTCTTGTGATAAGCGGTGTTATAACAGGTCTGTTTACGGGCCTTGTGTGCTTCTTTGCAGACAAATATATTCCTAAAAAATATACTATGTAGCAGATGGAGGCGATTGTGAAAAAAAGAGTTATTGCAGTGGTAGCTGTGATTGTCCTGCTTGTCGGGGCAAGTGTGGCTTCTATTATATATATGAAATCAGGAAAGAATGACGGTAGTAAGACCGCTTATATATACAGAGATAACGAATTGTTAAGAACTGTATCGTTAGATGATGTTAAGAATCCGTATACGTTCAGGATTGAATACGGGGATGGAGAATACAATGATATTCTTGTTGAGAATGGAAAGATTAAGATAGCTGATGCAAGCTGTCCGGATAAGCTGTGTGTGAACATGGGCTATATATCTGAGCCTTTAATGCCAATCACATGTCTGCCTAATCATCTTGTTATCAGAATTGTGAATGACGGCGAAGAATCGCCGTCACTCGATGGTGTTGTGTATTAATTATTTCATCCAGCGGCCAGAAGCACCACATGGAAGAACAAGTCCGTTGCTTGAAACAGGGAGACCTACTTCCTGTGAATCACAGTGTCCGCCAAAGCTCTTAAGTTCTGTGCTTAACATATAAGTAAGAACGGCTGGCTGAAGACCTGTGGTGTATGAATTAATAAGGAAAAATAATGGTTCATCAGAAAGAAGCTGTGCACAAAGCTTAACAAGCGGGTGTATGGCTTCTTCTATTTTCCAAATTTCTCCTTTAGGACCACGACCATATGAAGGTGGATCCATGATGATTGCGTCGTAATGGTTACCTCTTCTTATCTCTCTTTCTACAAACTTTACACAGTCATCAACTATCCATCGGATAGGCTTGTCGATAAGTCCTGAAGATTGTGCATTTTCTTTAGCCCATGCGACTATACCCTTAGAAGCATCTACATGCGTAACATTAGCACCTGCGGCTGCACATGCAAGTGTTGCTCCACCAGTATAAGCAAACAGGTTAAGAACCTTTACAGGTTCACTGCCACGCTTTTTCCTGGCATCAGAGATTATCTTTCCAAACCAGTCCCAGTTAGCAGCCTGCTCAGGGAATATTCCTGTGTGCTTGAAGCTGAATGGCTTTAAGTTGAATGTCAGCTCCTGTTCAAATGAAGGACTGTTGTAGTGAATCTGCCACTGCTGTGGAAGGTCAAAGAACTCCCATTCTCCGCCGCCCTTAGAACTTCTGTGGTAATGACCGTTCATATTCTTCCAGCCACGCTCTTTCTTAGGAGTGTCCCATATTACCTGTGGGTCCGGGCGTACAAGAATATACTTACCCCAGCGTTCAAGTTTTTCGCCCTTAGAGGTATCTATTACTTCATAATCTTTCCAGTTGTCAGCTATAAACATAATTAAGTATCCTTTTCTATATAAAAATATGTTGCAGTTTGGTACCGCATTTGTTATTAAATAATTATATACGAAAATATTAATAACTGCAATCGTGCAAAAATGTTTTGAACAGGCTTATTTTATGTTAATATATTTCTATCGAAATCTGATTAAGGGGCGATGCATATTGAAAAATGTTAGTTTAAAGAATATACAGAAGGATATTATTTCAGGAATAATTGTTGCACTTGTGTCAATTCCTATATCAATGGGATATGCACAGATTGCGGGACTGCCTGCGGTGTATGGTCTGTACTGCTCTATTCTGCCAGTGCTTATATATGGACTTGTGACATCTTCGCCGCAGTTCGTGTTCGGAGTGGATGCAACTCCGGCGGCACTTGTTGGTGGAACACTTGCAACGCTTGGGATAGTGTCAGGCTCTGAGGAGGCGAAGGCAGTAGTTCCGGCGATAACTTTAGTTGCAGCATTGTGGCTGTTGGTTTTCTTTTTTATTAAAGCAGGCCGTATTGTCAATTACATATCAACACCTGTAATGGGTGGATTTATAAGCGGTATTGGTGTGACAATAATTCTTATGCAGGCAGCAAAGCTGTTTGGCGGTAATGCGGGAACAGGAGAGGCAATAAAGCTTCTTATACATATAGCTGGTGAGATGAAGTCGTTCAATCCGTTGTCGGCAGTGCTTGGAGTTGGAACAGTTGTGATTATTCTTGTTGCAAAGAAGTTCATTCCAAAGTTTCCGATGTCAGTACTTCTTATGGTACTTGGTGCACTTGCAACTGCAATTTTTCATATTGACAGATTCGGTGTTAAGCTTCTTCCACATGTTGATAAGGGGCTGCCGGGATTCTCACTTCCTGATATGTCAGTTGTGTTTAAGAATCCGTCAGATATAATACTTCTTGGACTTTCAGTGGCAGGTGTTGTCATGGCGCAGACATTGCTTGCAACTAATAATTATGCCAACAAATATGGCTATAAAGTAAGCAATAACAGAGAAATTCTGTCTTATGCTGCTGCAAATGCGGCTTCTGCTGTAATTGGCGGATGTCCTTTGAATGGAAGTGTGTCAAGAACAGGAATTGCAGATCAGTTTGGTTGTAAATCACAGGTTATGTCAATAACAGCTTCTCTGACAATGCTTCTTATAGTGCTTTTTGGTACGCCGGTGCTTGAGTATCTTCCTGTACCAATACTTACAGGAATTGTTGTTGCTGCATTGATTGGAATTACTGAATTCGGGCTTGCAGTTAAATTATGGAAAACAGACCATAAGGAGTTTGCAATATTTGTAGGAGCATTTTTAGGCGTTCTGTTATTCGGAACGATATACGGAGTTGTAATAGGTGTAATTCTTTCATTCATTGCTGTTATTGTCAAAGCGGTTGAACCGCCAAGAGCATTTCTCGGAGTTATACCGGGACAGGATGGGTTCTACAGCCTTAATAGATACCGTAATGTAAAGAGGATACAAGGTGCGGTTATATACAGATTTAATGGTGCACTTTTCTTTGCAAATATTAATACATTTGTTGATGATATAGAAAAGAATCTTGATGATAATACTAAAATGGTAATTGTAGACGCCGGAGGTGTGGGGTCTATTGATGTGACGGCAGTTGACAGGCTTATGTCTTTATATAAGGCACTTGAAAAGAAAGGCATCAGATTCTATATTACAGAGCATGAACACACACTTAATGACCAGTTAAGGGAACTTGGCGCAGGCATGCTTGTTGAAAAAGGTGTTGTAAGAAGAACTATTCCGCTTGCTTTAAGAGATGCAGGGCTTGACAGACCTTATCCTGTTAAGGATGGGGAAGGAGAGCAGGCTGTTTCTGGTGATGTACATGAGGACAACGAAAGGCTTGCTGAGATTGAGTGGGCTTTTGGTGCAGATGCAGACGAATGGCTTGAGAAGATGGCAACAGAGATGGCTGATGAGATTGGCAGTGTCAAGAAAGATGAGAAGAATGTTATTGTTGATGCTGAAAAGCATGCAGCATGGGGAAGAATCGGACTCTTTGATGAGAATGAGCTGCTTGAGCGACTTGAGATGCATTTGTTTGATGATAAAAAATATTCGAATCTTGATATTGATGATATTGAGAAAAGAATTGATGAACGCCGTGTGGTTGTCGAGAAGAAGCTTGCACAGATTAATCCTGACGCAATCCAGATGCTTAAAGAACACAGAAAGGAAATGTTTGACAGAGTAAAACTTCACAATCCGTATGCATATGAGCATATGATGGAGCAGAAGAGAAAGCATTATGAACATCTGAAGAAGAAAGACCCGGAGCTTGCACAGAAGCTTAAGAATTTCTATAATCTTTCAGATGATGACCAATAATTTATATAACGGAGACAATAGTGAATATATTAAATATTGAAAAGGTCAGCAAGACCTACGGAGAAAAGGAACTTTTTAATAATATAAGTCTGGGAATTAACAGTGGCGATAAGATTGGGCTTATAGGTGTGAATGGAACGGGTAAGTCTACTCTTTTAAAGATTATTGCGGGTGTTGAAGAACCAGATGAGGGACAGGTTGTAAAGGGCAAGGGAATTGAGCTTGCGTATCTTGCGCAGACACCTCTGTATTATGATAATGAAAATGTACTGGAATATGTTATGCGTGGAAAGCATGCGGACAGCCAGCCAAAAGCAAAAGAGATTCTTAACAAGCTTGGAATAACAAATTATGGTGCAATGATGAATATTTTATCAGGCGGTCAGAAGAAAAGAGCAGCGCTTGCAAGAACTTTAGTTGAGCCGGCAAGGCTTCTTATTCTTGACGAACCTACTAACCATCTTGATAATGACATGGTACTCTGGCTGGAGCAGTTCATTAAGAATTTCAAGGGAGAACTTATCATGGTTACTCATGACAGATATTTCCTTGATAATGTAACTAACAGGATTGTAGAGCTTGATAAAGCTTCCTTGTACAGCTACGATACGAATTATTCAGGCTTTCTTGAACTGAAGACCCAGCGTGAGGAGATGGAGAGGGCAACTGAGGCCAAGAGACAGAATATATTAAGGAAGGAACTCGCGTGGATAAGAAGGGGATGTCAGGCTCGTTCTACCAAGCAGCAGGCACGAATTGACAGATTTGAAGATATGAAGGAGGCTTCAAAGCAGGCGAGAGCCAGATTTGACAAGCAGCTGATGGATATGAATTCAGTCAGCAGCAGGCTTGGAAGAAAAACTGTCGAACTCCACAACATTTGCAAAAGCTTTGGAGAGAGGACAATAATTGACGATTTTACCTACATTTTTCTAAGAGATGACAGAATCGGTATTGTCGGTGATAACGGATGCGGCAAGTCTACGCTTATGAAGATTATAGCAGGTCAGCTTGAGCCGGACAGTGGCAGTGTTGAGGTTGGAGAGACTGTAAGAATCGGATATTTCATGCAGGAGAACGAACCACTTGATGACAGCCTTACTGTGCTAGAGTTCGTAAGAAGCATAGGCGAATATGTTACGACGGCAGATGGAAAGGCAACAGCGTCACAGATGTGTGAGAAGTTTCTTTTTACACCGAAGCAACAGTGGACGCCTATAAGCAAGCTATCAGGTGGTGAGAAGAGGAGACTTTATCTGTTAAGTGTTCTTATGAGTGCGCCAAATGTGCTTATTCTCGATGAGCCTACCAACGACCTTGACATTGAAACTCTTGAGATACTTGAAGAGTATCTTGATGGATTTGCAGGTATTGTAATCACAGTTTCACATGACAGATATTTCCTTGACAGAGTCGTTGACAGGATATTTGCATTTGAGGCAGGAGGTCACCTTACACAGTACGAAGGCGGTTATACGGACTACAGGGATAAATGTGTTTCTTCTATATATAATGTGGCATCAAATGGAGTATCTGATACATCCAAATCAAAGGCAGCAGGGCAAGTGAAGAAAGCATATAACAGTCATGAGGATAAGATTAAGTTCACATACATGGAACAGAAGGAATATGAGACTATAGATGATGATATAGAGAAGCTTGAAAACAGGGTTTCAGAACTTGATGACGAGATTGCAAAGAATGCAACTTCTTATTCTAAGCTTGCAGAACTTACTAAGGAAAAGGAAGATGTGGAAAGGCAGCTTGAAGAAAAGATGGAGCGATGGGAATATCTTAATGATCTCGCAGAAAAAATAGAGAAACAGAAACAGTAGTAAATATTAACAGAACAAGTGACATCAGAACAGATTATTTTGGTTGAGCAAATCATATATTCATGGTATGATGATATATGATTTACTATATTAATCATATGAGGGAGGAAAAATTATGTTTTGTCCAAATTGCGGAACAAAGAACGAGGACGAGGCACTATTCTGTGGAAACTGTGGAACACGTCTAGTGATAGATGTGCCTCAGGAGACACCGGTGCAGGAAAGTGTGGAAGAAGAGCCAGAGGTAACACCGGTACAGGAGAATGTGTCAGCAGAGCCGGAGGAAACACCGGTACAGGAGAGTGTGCCAGTTCAGCCACAGCAGGTTTTTGGTCAGCAGCCTGTACAGCAGGCACAGTTTACAGGTCAGGTTTCTGGTCAGCAGCCTGCCAATAAAAAGACTGCCAGATTTCCTAAGGGTATAATTGCAATTGTAGCTGCGGGAGTTGCTGTGATAGCTGCCATAATTATATTTGTATGTGTGGGAAAGAATGTGACAGACTATAAGAAAACTGCCAAGCAGTATGTTAAGGCGGTTGCAGAGTGTGAATGGAATGATGCGTATAGTCTTATTAATCTGCCTGATGGAGAGTTTCTGACTAAAGAAGCATTTATTAATGTTCATGCAGATGCGACTGGTGAGAAAGTTGAAAAGATGGCAGCAGATGACATTGTCTCAACATATAGCAAGATGCCTGGTAACAAGGCTGTTAAGGTCGGATATATAACAGATTCTGGAATGCAGTATAATGATGTGTATCTTACAGTAGCCAATAAGCACTATATGCTTTTCTTTAAGAAGTATAAAGTCAGTGCTGAGAATCTTGTGGTAAAGGATGTTACAATAAAGGTTCCAAAGGGACTTACGTTATATATTAATGATGTTATTGTCGGTGATGGATATAAGTCTGATGCATCTAAGAATGGAAACAGCTCTTCTGATGAATACGTTATACCATATCTTTTTAATGGAAAGAATAATATTAAGGTAACAGGAGAATTTATAGAGGACTATACAACACAGCTTTATGCAGCATATGATGAAGATACATTTACAGTTGGAGCATACAATGCAAAATATGTTAATTCGAAGCTTGAAGAACTTAAGACACAGGCAAGAACAGATGTGGATACAATTATTAACGCAGTACAGGCAAAGAAAGATTATTCAGCTATAACCGACAGGGTGTGCAAAGAAGAAAAGAAGAACATAGAGTCAGTTTATAAGAATATTTACGACAGCTACAATGACAAATACAAAACTGTATCTGATTTGAAGATTTCCAAATTCACAGCTTCTATCGCGGATACATCTTTCAGAGTGGATTCAGATGACGGATGCCCAATGATTAAAGTTTCAATTAAACTAGGATATACATACAAGATACAGTACTCAGGAAGCGATAAGGCTAACGAAAAGAATAATAGTAATAATTCTGCTTACATATATTATAAATATGAAGATGGTAAGTGGAACATTAATTCTATGTATCTTGGATTTGGATTTTATTAAAATAATGTTTCGGCCGGTACAATTGTACCGGTCGAATTTGTTTTATATTGTACTGAAAAAAATACAATATTTTCTGTTGATTTTGTATAGGGATTAGTGTATATTAATACTTGCTGTGACATTGATAGCTGTGAAGCGTGAGGTTGCTGCTTTAATAAAGCAGGTTTTCCGTGGAGCGAATGTCAATGCTGGAGGCTATCTCCGGCGAAGAAACTGGCGACAAGTCACTGTACCAAAATCATCTGCAATCCGCAGAAATGACGCGCGTGGGTCGAATTATGAATGAGACTATATGATACGCGTGGGAGTGTGTACAGTCACCGCTTGTCGTACTTAAACAATAAAGTGCGAAGGA
>ENA-ORRU01001593-ORRU01001593.1-human-gut-metagenome-genome-assembly--contig:-NODE-1593-length-13395-cov-2.590855_pt1 | contig 13395 bp, 6 predicted proteins | sample MGYA00242184_ERZ509151 | MGnify/ENA primary metagenome ERZ509151 (study PRJEB26280, sample SAMEA2338667) | human gut metagenome | biome: human gut; feature: human-associated habitat; material: faeces... | reverse complement strand
CTCTTACCTGTGGAATATTATGATCTGGATGGGAGTAATTTTAATTTTAAGGGGGACGATGTCCTGCGTATGGTAAATTTGCGCTTCCATGATTTAGGTACGCTTGACGGATCAAAGAAATACGTTCTCGGTTTGAAACTGGTTTCCGACGATCTTGCAGTCAATCAAGAGAAAAGTACAATGACTTTCTTCCTGCAACAGAAACAGGGAGAAATCGACAACCCTTATACCGTGGCGACAACGAACGACTTGATAACTCTCGGAGAGAAACTCAAAGATGGTAAGACGATCTATGCCAAGATAGAGAATGATATTGATTTGCAAGGTGTAGACTGGCAACCGATAGAGACTTCGGTTTCCAAACAACTTGTATTGGATGGAGGCGGACATACGATTCGTAATCTGAAAGTAAATACTTCCTCTTCTGTTAATCAGGGATTCTTTGGATTGTTGGTTGGTAAGTGTTCCAATATAAACTTTGAAAATGCGCAGATTACAGCCAATACAAAGATGGCAGGCATCCTTGCCGGACAGGTGGGAGCTGCTACTTCTCCGGGTATTGTGGAGAATGTTCGGGTATCCGGTACGATTTCTTTAACTTCGGGAACGGGAGCGACTGCCTGGGATAACGGTCAGGCTGGTGGTATCTGTGCAAGACTTCATGGTGCAGATAGTAAAATTCATCAGTGTACATCGGCAACGGATATTACTGCCGTATGGTGCGCCGGCGGTATTTGTGGGGAAACGAGAGGCGGAGCAACGATCTCTCAATGCTCTTCCACTGGGGATATTGTGACTGAATCATGTGTAGGAGGCATCGTTGGACGTATGTTATATTCTATCGTTACGCAGTGTTATTCTTCAGGTCTTGCACAAGCTTTCCCGATGAAAGTGGCGAATCCTGCGGGTGGTATTGCCGGATTTGTAGATCCTAGTCCGACAGCTGTGATCTCTTATTGTTATTCCGATTGCGAGATTTCCGCTCAAAATCAGGTAGGCGGTATTCTGGGATTTGCTAACAAGGCGACAGGAATCACCGTAACACATTGTGTGGCTTGGAACCGGAAATTATTCTCTAACGGTGCACCTAAGTCGGGAAGAATTTGCGGACGCTTTAACAAAAATGAGGCTAATAATTGCTATGCGAATCCGAATATGGAATGTCGTTTTTCTGCCAATACGCCTGCTATCGTAGATGAACAAATACCCAACTACGCAGCACAAAACTTTGGTGCCGACCGTTACAATGGTCTTTCTACGATGAGCACCCCGATAGATGCTGCCAAGGCTCTTTCCTGGGATGAATCAATATGGAATCTCGCAGGGGAGAAACCCGGTTTGGTTTGGATGTTAGATTGAAATTTTGTAGATGAGATAAAGATCAGATATAGAATAAAATAGGTATGAAAAAACATAAAATGACAAAAAGACTTATTCTCGCATTAGGAATCATTGGTTTGTCTGTCACTGGGGTACGGGCTGATTCGGTTAATGAGAAGGAGATCACTTATGCCGATCCTACAATTTATGTGGAAAACGGAAAGTATTACCTCACCGGCACACGCAATCAGGAACCACAGGGCTTTGCTATCCTCGAATCGACCGATCTGGAGCATTGGACAGTGCCTGATGGCAGTTCCCTGCAACTGATTCTGCGGAAAGGAGATCGAACGTATGGTGAAAAAGGCTTCTGGGCACCTCAATACTTTAAGGATAAAAGAACTTATTATTTCACTTATACCGCTAATGAGCAAACAGTAATTGCTTCCTCAAAATCGGTATTCGGACCTTTCCGGCAGAAGGAAGTCAAGCCGATAGACGCTTCCGCTAAGAATATAGACTCTTTCCTATTTAAGGATGATGATGGGAAGTACTACCTATATCATGTCCGCTTTAATAAAGGTAATTACCTTTGGGTAGCCGAGTTTGACATAAAGAAAGGAAGTATCAAACCGGAAACATTGAAACAATGTATGGACTGTACGGAGCCTTGGGAAAAGACTCCGAACTATAAGTCTGCACCGGTGATGGAAGGACCGACTGTTATGAAGTGGGACGGGGTATATTACCTCTTCTATTCTGCCAATCATTTTATGAATATCGACTATTCGGTAGGTTATGCCACTGCTTCTTCCCCTTTCGGTCCGTGGAAAAAGCATCCGAACAGTCCGATCATTCATCGCAGTCTCGTAGGAGAAAACGGATCAGGACATGGAGATGTATTTAAAGGTCTGGATGGAAAATATTACTATGTTTACCACGTTCATCGTTCAGATTCCACCGTGTCCCCTCGTAAAACACGTATTGTTCCGCTCATCCTGAAGAAAGGAAATGACGGCGTATACAACATCACCGTAGACAGAGAGCATGTCATAAAGCCAATGTGGAAGTGATTTGTTCAGAAATGTAGTAGAGAAATCTATTTTGCACATTTGTACGGGTTTTAAGGAGATTCTTCCCTTTCATTTGAAGATTTTCCCGCTTAATTTGTGCTATGAGATAAAGAATTTGTTAACAGTTAAAAATAATGTTTATGAAAAGGAACAGACTTTATTTTTCTTTCTTCTGTCTTTGTTGCTTTTTGCTTTGTGCGCTGGACGTGCAGGCACAACAAATCTATTGGAAGGGACAAGTGAAGGATGCAGTATCCGGTGAACCGATGATTGGAGTCAGTGTTCGCGTGAAAGGTACGGGAAGCGGTACGATTACTGATTTTGACGGTAATTTTACTGTGAAGGCATCGAAAGGAGACATACTTGTCATTTCTTATGTGGGTTATAAAACTCTGGAACTGGATTTAAAGAATAAAACGACTTTAGGCGTAATCTCTTTGGGAGAAGATACGGAGACACTGGAGGAAGTGGTAGTGGTTGGATACGGCGTACAGAAAAAGGTATCCAGTGTCGGTTCCATTGCCACGGCAAAAGGAGATGATTTATTAAAGATAGGTAGTGTGAACTCCGTTTCCGAAGCTTTGCAAGGGCAGATGCCGGGCGTGGTTGCCATCAATTCCACCTCAAAGCCGGGAGCTGATAAGGCTTCTTTATTGATTCGTGGTAAGTCTACCTGGGGAGAAGCGGATCCACTGGTATTGGTGGACGGTATCGAACGTGACTTCAACGATGTAGATGTGAATGAAATCGAATCTATTTCCGTACTGAAAGATGCTTCGGCAACTGCGGTTTACGGTGTGAAAGGTGCGAATGGGGTGATCCTGCTGACTACCAAACGCGGACTCGAACAGAAACCGGAAATATCATTCACAGCTAACTTTGGTTTTAAACAACCTTCTGCCGCTCCTGAATGGTCTGACTATGTGACCTCTATGAAACAGTATAACAGAGCACAGGTCAATGATGGTAATTGGGGAGCAATGGTTCCCGAATCTACCATTGCCGCATGGGAGAATGCGTATGCTACCGGAAATTACGGCCCGTATAATGATGTCTTTCCCGAAGTGGACTGGTGGAAAGAACTGGTAAAGAATGTAGGTTATGAACAGGCTTATAATCTTAATGTACGTGGTGGTACGAAGAAAATGAGTTATTTCGTATCTTTGGGTTATTTGCATGACGGAGATATTTTTAATACTACCAAACAAGAGGATTTCGATCCTTCCTTCTCTTACCGTCGTTATAACTGGCGTAGTAATTTCGACTTCAATATCACAAGTACTACTAAACTTTCGTTCAATGTGGCCGGTAAGATGGGTTATCAGAACCAACCGTCTTATTATGAGAATGTCGATTCTCCGGATGAACGTTTTTTTAAAACGTTCTTTACGGCTCCAAGTAATGAATTTCCGATTAAATATAGTAATGGAATATGGGGAGACGGGTTAAGTTCCGATCAAAATATAGCCTGTCTGATGAACGAAGGAGGTAGTCGTAATATTAAGCAACATCAAGGTTTCTACGATATAATCTTGAATCAGAAGCTGGACTTTATTACAAAGGGACTGTCATTGAAAGCATCATTGTCTTACACTACTTCTTCTTCATGGACTACCCAGATCATGCCGGGTAAAATTTTAGGTAAAGACGATTTGGTTGCCCAACGTACACATATTCGTATTAATCGTGTGTATGATTACGCCAATCCTATTTATAATGCTGACGGAACAATTACTTATAATTATACCGAGAAACGCTATCCGGATGAAAATGCTCCCGGAGATTTGCCTGTTGGTGGTGTTTATGACGGTTTCAAGGCTTACGGACGTAAACTTTATTACGAATTAGCATTGAATTATAGTCGCCAGTTTGGCGATCACGATGTAAGCGCCTTATTTGTGTTTAACCGTAAGATGAACGAATCGACCAATACTGCTAATTCGGGTGTGATGAACTTCCCGGCTTACGAAGAAGACTGGGTAGGCCGTGTCACTTACAACTTCAAAGAGCGTTATCTTGCTGAATTTAACGGTGCCTACACTGGTTCGGAAAAATTTGCTCCGGGACGCCGTTTCGGATTCTTCCCCTCTGCCTCTATTGGTTGGCGTATCAGTGAAGAACCATGGGTAAAGAAATTGACCAAAGGTGTACTGACCAACCTGAAAGTGCGCTATTCGTATGGAGTAGTTGGTAATGATAAAGGTGCTACCCGTTTCAACTATATTCAGAAGTTTGAGCAACTATCTGCCAATGCGCAGTTTGGTAAATATCAGACCAGTAACTGGGGACCTTTATACAAAGAAGGAAAACTGGCCGACCCCGATGCTACCTGGGAAGAATCTATCAAGCAGAATATTGGTATCGAAATAGGTTTGTGGGGTAAACTAAACTTTACTGTGGATTTGTTCGACGAAAAGCGTAATAACATTTTGATGACACGTAATACGATTCCGTCATGGGCCGATAGTGGTATTGCTTTTCCGCAGGTGAATCTGGGTAAGACTAAAAATCACGGTCTCGAACTGGATATTGCCTGGAACGACCATATTGGAAAGTTTAATTATTACGCGAAGTTTAATTTTGCAACCAGTGAGAATCGTGTCGTTTTTATTGATGATCCGAAGAACCAGAGCGAATATTTGAAAAAAGCCGGAAAGTCAATCGGATATGTGAACAAATACCTGGCAACAGGAAACTTCCAGTCATTGGATGATATTTATAACTCGGCGCAGTCCACTATTGCCAATGGTACACACAACACGCTGATTCCGGGAGACTTGTACTACATCGATTATAATGGAGACGGTATGATTGATGCCAAGGATATGGTTCCGATGAAAAACCTGAACTATCCGACTACTACCCTCGGATTTACATTGGGAGGTTCTTACAAAGGAATCGGATTCAATATGTTGTGGTACAGTGCTATGGACGTTTATAAAGAAGCGATTCCTTCCTATTTATGGGATTTCCCGGAAGGTAATATCAAGGCTCAACCAAATACGTTGAATACATGGACAGCCGATGCTCCGATTCAAGGCGGTCCGATTCGCCCCAGTATTCATGTTCAGAGAAGTTATAATTCGGTGGCTAGTACATACACATATACCAACCATGCTTATCTTCGCTTGAAGAACCTGGAAGTGAATTATCAGATTCCGAAGCGTTGGTTGCAGCCTTTACGTCTGACAAAACTGCAAGTATATGTCAACGGTACCAATTTGTTGAGAATGCTGATGCCAAGAATCTGATAGCCTTCGACCTCTTTCAGGAATCCGCATGACCCCGAACATTCGGGACAGAATGTTTATCCGGTGGTGAGACGTTATAACATTGGTTTTAGATTAGGATTATGAGACACTTTAAATTTACTGATATGAGAAGACATAAGTTGAATTGGATATGGATCATTCTATTGGGGTTGTTTGTAGGAAGTTGTGAGGACTATCTGGACCGCTCTCCCGATGACGGACTTTCCGAAGATGATGTTTATAAAGATTATAGCAGTTTGTTAGGGTTCATGGACCGCATCTTTCAAAATGATGATATATTAATCTTTACACATGGTATCAACTCTTATTCGAATACATACGTAACGGTAGGTAATTTATCGGATGAATATGCATCCGTTCGCGATAATGATCCGTCGAAGTTTGTCAATGCAGGTAACTGGCTGGAGAATGCCGGTACACGTTTCGAAATAGGAAGTAAAAGTGATGGGAAGAATTTCAAAAGTGCTATTTCTCGTGCTTATACCGGACTTCGTATCGTGAACCGTGTAATTAGCGGAGTAGATCAAGTGAAATCCATCACAGACGACCAAAGGAGAAAACTGTTGGGACAGGCTCATTTTCTGCGTGCCTACTTCTATTTTGAGATTATCAAGCGATATGGCGGAATGCCCATCTTTGACCAGCTTTGGGGAGCATCGGACGACTTTGACTTTCCCCGTAAAACTTATCAGGAATCCAATGCTTGGATGCAGACAGACCTGGATAAAGCCATTGAATATTTACCTATAAGCTGGCCTGACGAGGAACATGGACGGCCTGACAGAGTAAGCGCCATGGCATTAAAAGCGATGACACAGCTTTATGCTGCCAGCCCTTTGATGCAGAACGACTTGAATTCTATTGAAAACAAAGGATATGGAAAAGAGATGGCTGCTGAAGCTGCCCGTAGTGCGCAAAAGGCGATCAATGCTATTGAAAGTCACGAATATTATCGCCTGATGAATCATGACGAATATCGTAGTATTCAGCTAATGCCTAATTCCAATCAATTCGCACAGCCGGAATATTTATGGTTCCTGCGTTGGCATCATGGCAACTGGTCTGCTTTCGTCAGAGCGCAATGGCTGACACAACCATACGATAATAAAACCGGTGCCGAAGGTACTCCTTATAATGCTCCGACACAAAATGCGGTAGATATGTACGAACGTAAGGGAGCCGACGGCAACTACTATCCGATTACTGATCCGCGTTCCGGTTATGATGCGGTAAAGACTACCAATCCTTATTCGGATAGAGACCCTCGCTTCACGAATAATATCCTCGTGCCCGGTGAGCAATGGGGGAAGAATTTACAGGGTGTTCCCTATTATCTGACTACTTATTCGGGCGGTTACTCCGAGAACTTCATTTCTACCAATCAGTTTACGAGAGGCTCTCAACAGACCGGATATATGTGTAAGAAGTTCATTTGGCCGGAAGCAAGTGTGCCTTTGTTTGGCGAAGCTGGTTTCCAATTATATCGTTTGGTGGCTGTGTACATTCGTGTTTCGCAAGTTTATCTGGATATGGCAGAGGCTTCATACGAGGCGACAGGTGATCCGGATGCAGTCGTTACGGGTTGTACGATGTCGGCCCGTCAGGCTTTGAATAAAATCCGTGTAAGAGCCGGAATTGGCGAACTACCGGATGGAGTTGACTTTAGAGAAGCTTATCGGCGGGAACGTGGTGTGGAATTGATGTTCGAAGGACACCGCTGGTATGATATCCGTCGTTGGATGATTGCTGAAGAACTGTTTAAGGGTGAATATCCGATCATGGGTGTCAAAGCAACTCCGATCAATCATTCTTATACGGCCGACCAGTTGAAAGTGGAAAAAGCCTGCACTTATAAGTTGACCGACTTTACTTACGAGTATGTTCCGGTGAGGACAGCCGTGCGGACGTTTAACAAGCGTAATTATTGGTATCCGCTGCCGATGGATGAAGTGGCGGCTTTGGATAATCTTCAACAGAACCCCGGATGGTGATACCTATAAATAAAGAAAAGTATATGAGAAACAAGATTAGATATATAAGACTGATAGGGCTCATATTTGTCCTTATCGTTGGCTCTAGCCTGACTTTCGCACAAATCAAAGAGAAAGTCGGCGAAGAAGCCTTTGGTGGAAGTAGTTTCTATTGTTACCGACGAGAAAGGTAGCCCGTTGAAGAATGTTTCTATCATTTGTGGAGAAGGCGCAGTCGTTCTATATACAGATGCAAAGGGACGTTTTCAGACGAAGGTCGAGAATGACGCAACCGTTATGGTGGAGGCTTTGGGATATGAAGATAAAGTGTATAAACTGTTGGGCAGCAATATAGTGCCTGAAAAGATTGTATTGAAGAAAGAGCCTCTGTTTCTGACCGAAGAATCGCTGGTGAATAGAGCCGATGGTGGCAAGACGTATAAAGGGAATGAAGTAGGCGCAACGAGCGTACTGGAGAACGGACAGTTCGGAACCTTCCCTGATTTGACGCTGACGAATATGCTGCAAGGTAAAATGTTAGGTCTGCAAGTTCGCTCCACAGTCAGCGGATTGGGGAACAATACGCCTGATTTATTTATCCGTGGCCAGCATGGCATGTCGGAGAATACAGCTATCGTTATCATCGATGGTGTGGAACGTCCGGCAGCGGATTTGATTCCTGAAGAAATCGAACGTATCGAGTTGCTGAAAGATGCCACCGCCAAGATTCTTTATGGGGCACGTGCTGCGAATGGCGTACTTTGGGTGACTACCCGCAGAGGAAAGGCCAACCGCCGCATTTATAACGCAACCGCCGAAGCAGGTGTGGTACAGATGACGCGTACTCCTGATTTTCTGAATTCTTATCAGTATGCTAATCTGTACAATGAAGCGCGTGCAAATGACGGATTGACTCCTTACTATAATCAGAAACAACTGGAAGGATATAAAAACTCCAAAGGAGCCGATGATCTATTGTATCCGAACGTCGATTTGTACGATCAGTTATTGAACAAAAATGCCAACTATCGGAAAGTATCGTTCGATATGACGGGAGGTACCGACAGAGTGCGTTATGCCCTGATTGCCGGATATGTAGGAGGTAGCGGATTTGAAGACGTCACCTATACTCCGCAATTGCACCGCCTGACTCTTCGCGGAAACCTCGACTTCAATGTAACGGATTTCCTGACTATATCCGCAGACGTTGCCGGACGTATGGAAATGCGTAAATGGGGGCAATTGGACTGTGGTCAGGTATTTACGGCCCTGTCTACGCATCGTCCGAATGAATACCCGCTGACTATGTCACCAGAAGAAACCGGACTGGCCAGCTCGGACGGGATTCCTTTGTTCGGTGCAAGTCTGCTGCGTCCGATGAATGTATACGCGGAAACGATGTACGGAGGATATACGGATGAGCGTTATACACGCAGCCAGACCAATATCGGTTTGAAATTCGATCTTGATATGCTGACAAAAGGCTTGAAAGCCGGTGCTTTCCTTTCTTTCGACAACTATGATTACCTACAACTCTCTTTGAGCAAAGTCTATCCGACGTATGCCATCAAAACATATCGTGACTTTGCCGGTGAGGAACAGATCATGTACACCCAGATGAAGAAAACAGATGTAGCCACTTCACAAAGCCGGAAGTCGACTACCTTGCAGCAGACATTGGGTTGGAATGCCTTTGCCGCATACGAGAATACATTCAACCAAAAGCATGATGTATCGGCACGGCTGACTTACATGTACTCGAAAACAACGAATCAGGGAGTGACCCAAGACATCATCAATGCAAACTACGCATTGCGTCTGAACTATATGTATGACCACCGCTATGCTGTGGAAGCCGACATGGCATTGATGGGAAGCAACCGTTTCAAATCGGGAGATAAATACTTCTTCTCGGCAGCAGGCGGCCTAGCCTGGATTCTAAGCAATGAAGATTTCCTGAAAGACAATGAATACGTGAACTTTCTGAAACTGAAAACCAGCGCCGGTATATTGGGCTATGACAGAAGCACGGAACATTTATTGTATGAACGTGCCTGGTCGCAAGACGGCAGCTTCCGGTTCGGAACAACGAACAATGGCGCTACGGCTTACTATTCCACTTTTGTCCGTGCGGGCAATCCGAACCTGAAATGGGAAAAGGCAGCAGAATGGAACATTGGTGTGGAAGGCCTGTTCCTGAATAACCGCTTATATACCGAAATAAACTATTTCCGTGAGAAACATACGGACATCATTGGTTCTGTTGATGCCTCTTACGGGGATTATACTGGTAACTTTACCTACCAGGACAACATGGGCTCTGTCTTGAATCACGGTATAGAAGGAATGTTCACTTGGAGCGACCGTATCAACGACTGGGCTTATTCGGTAGGAGCCAATTTCGTATGGTCTAAGAATAAAGTATTGAAATGGAACCAGGTGAAGCATGGTGAAGAATACCGTTACACAGTGGGGCGTTCTACCGATGCTATGATGGGACTGGTTGCCGAAGGATTATTTGGCAAAGATGTAGCCATCAATGGACATGCCCCCCAGACGTTTGCCGATTATCAGGAAGGCGACATCGCCTACAAAGACCTGAATGGCGATAAGATCATTGATGGTCGTGACGTAAAGGAACTCGGAAATTCATTCCCGCGTACCACATTGGGCATTGACCTCAACGTAAGTTACAAAGGCTGGGGATTGTATCTTCAGGGATATTCCGAACTGGGCGTTCACACCTGGGCAACGAATGCTTATTACTGGAATAATGGAGAAGGTAAATACTCCAAACTGGCATTAGACCGTTATCATCCGGCAAACAATCCGACCGGAAGTTATCCGCGCCTGACAACCACTGCCGGTGAGAACAATTTCCGCAATTCTTCTTTCTGGTTGAAGAATACAAGCTTCTTCCGTATGAAGAATGTTGAATTGAGCTACACGTTCAATCAGTTCTCCCCAAGTTCGGTAGTGAAGAAGATGAAGGTTTTCGCTCGTGGTGCAAACTTGTTTGTGCTTTCTTCCGTGAAAGATCTGGATCCTGAACTGCTGAATGCCGGTGTGACAAACTACCCGGTGACACGTACTTTTACAGGCGGAGTCTCTTTTGTATTTTAATTTTGAACAATTAATAGATGGCAATATGAAACATATATTAGGAAGTTGCGTTTTAGCAGGTCTGTTTCTCTTTTGTGCTTGTGACGACACATTGGATACAAAGGTGACATGGCAGATCGGAGACTCTGATACCTGGAGAGTGCCGGAACTTGCTCAAGGCGTACTATATAAAGCTTATAATGGCATAGCCAACCGTCCGGATTGTTTTGAAGATAACTTTCTGGATTGTGCTACCGATAATGCAGTGACTAATCTGCGCAGCTCTTCTGTCTATAAATTAAATATGGGTGGGATGACAGCGTTTAACAACCCGATCGGAAATTGGAGCAATGCGTACAACATGCTGAACTATGTAAACTCTTTCCTCGAAAACGGCTTGACCGACCAGGTGCAGTACAACCGTACCGACCCGGAAGTGGACAAGCAAATCAAGCTGCGTCTGGAAGGTGAATCGTATTTCCTGCGTGCATGGTGGCATTTTGAGCTATTGAAGATGTATGGCGGAAAGGCGAAGAATGGAAAAGCATTGGGTATTCCGTTGGCAGATCATTTTATTTCGCAGGATGAGGCCGCGCAGAACGGTGAATTTCTTCGTCCTACTTATCAGGCAACAGTCGATTTTATCGTTAACGATTTGGATAATGCCATCGAGTTATTACCGAATGTGTATCAGGGAGATGACCTGGAGTTTGGTAATACACAAATCGGTCGTGCCACGAAAGCGGCGGCAGCTGTTCTGAAAAGTCGTGCGCTTTTATATAGCGCAAGCCCTGCCATGCAGGATGATGATGTGACGAAGATCACCGGCATGGGACAATTCGAAATACTGAACCCTACGGTTTATCAGGCAAAATGGGAAGCGGTAGCCAAAGAGATCAATAAAATTCTGGGCATGGAAGGTTTCGGAACTTATGTTCCTGTTACGGCTTCTTCCATTGCCGATGTTCAGACGGAAAGTTCCGATTATGCTTTCCGCAGATATTTTAATAATAACCTATTGGAAGGTTACCATTTCCCGCCATTCTACTACGGAAGTGCCCGTGCCACTCCTTCTCATAATCTGGTAAAGGCTTTTTATGCGAAGAATGGTTATCCGGCAACCGATGTCCGTTCCGGTGTCGATCTGTCTGATCCTGATTTCGATCTGACGCAGCTTTATGCCGTACTGGATAATCGCTTTGCACTGAATGTCTACTATCATAGTGCTACATTTGGCGATTCCGGTCAGCCGTTGGATATGTCCGAGGGTGGAAAAGATTCTCCTTCGTTTAGTGAGAATGCTACACGTACGGGTTATTATCTGGCTAAATTCGTTTCTAAGAAATCGGCTATGTTGAATCCGATTCAGACATTAAACTCGGTTCATTACAATCCTTTGTTACGAAAATCGGAAGTTCTTCTTAACTTTGCCGAAGCTGCCAATGAGGCTTGGGGCAACCCGACAGTGAAAGCCGAAGGATGCCTGTATTCTGCATACGAAATATTGAAAACAATCCGTTCGCAAGCCGGGGGTATCAACTTTGATCTTTATCTGGATGAAATGGCTCAAAGTAAAGACTCGTTCAGAAAGCTGATTCAGAACGAACGTCGCTTGGAATTTACTTTCGAGAATCATCGTTATTTTGATATGCGTCGTTGGGTATTACCGTTGAACGAAGAGGTGGAGGGTGTTGCCGTTACCCGCAATGAAGATGGCACATTCAGCTTCAAAGTACAGAAAGTGGAACAACGGAAATATGAAGTGAAAAACTATTTCATGCCATTACCGTATGCAGAGCTGGAAAAGAATAAGAATCTAATGAATAATCAGGGTTGGGAATAACGTGCTGTTGATATAAATACTTATTTACAATGAAAAGACTAAATATATTATGGATAGGGCTGATAAGCGTTCTGATGACTGCTTGTTATGACGATTATGAAAAGGACTACGATAAGAGTTCTGTGTACTTTGCTTCGCAAAAACCTCTGCGGACACTGGTAGCCGATACAGATATGTCGATAAAGGTAGGAGTGGCTATTGGCGGTAAAAGAGAGGTGCATACCGATGATTGGGCTACATTCGAGATCGATCCGTCTTTATTGGATGGTACGGGCTTGACACTGATGCCGGAAAACTATTATCAGTTGGCTAATCCGAACAAGATGACAATTAGCAATCCGAATCTGGCAATAGCAGATGTGAAAGTGACTTTCTCCGATGCTTTCTATGAAGACAATGCTGCTTTGAACAAGCACTATGCAATCCCTTTCCGGTTGGTCGATCATAATCAGGATGAAATTAGTACTGATGTGAATGGTAATTTGAAGGATTACAGTATTGTAGTTGTCAAATTTGTCAGCCAGTATCACGGTACCTACTTTGTGAAAGGAAAAGTTACCAATTTGTCTACCCAGCAGGTTACTGAATATAGTAACAAGGATTTGAGTCAGAATATGACCCGCGACTTTGTTTCGTTAGGTAGAAACAAAGTACGCAGACCGGGTTTCGGAAACACATTGGAAAACAATGAGTCGGTGAATCTGACAGTCAATCCGGATGGAAGCGTCAATATTGAAGCCGGAGGAAGCGTCGCTATCACAGATGCATCCGCCACATTAGATCCTGCAGCCGAATCATTGGAATTTGTAGGGAAA
>ENA-ORRU01001571-ORRU01001571.1-human-gut-metagenome-genome-assembly--contig:-NODE-1571-length-13521-cov-5.599213_pt1 | contig 13521 bp, 9 predicted proteins | sample MGYA00242184_ERZ509151 | MGnify/ENA primary metagenome ERZ509151 (study PRJEB26280, sample SAMEA2338667) | human gut metagenome | biome: human gut; feature: human-associated habitat; material: faeces... | reverse complement strand
TGAGGGTCAAAACCAGAGGGAATCCCATCAGGATGCCTACAACAAAAACAACGACAACAGCTAAGATCATGCCATACCCTCCTCAGCAGGGGATTTTTTCAGTCCCAGAATAAACAGTACCAGCCGCTGGATATAGCGGACCGTGCCAAGACCGTAGCCGACTACGCTGGCGGCATAGACATACTGCATGGGGAGCTTCAGCGCAACACTGGCTTCCCCGGTCTCCATAACACGGCTGTGTCTGTAACTTAAAGAAATCTCTTCTACCGGAACTTCTACCACTTCACCATCTTTGGTCAAAAGATCCGCAGATACTAAAATATCCTTCATCTCTCCGCCATAAGCACCGGCGTTCATCACAACCGCACCTCCGATGCTTCCCGGAATTCCTGCTGCAAATTCCATGCCGCCTAAGGATGCTTCCAGTGCCTTGTGTGCAACCTTCGACAGCAATGCTCCCGCTTCGGCATGAATCATATTTTCCTTTACTTCAATGGAAGAAGCATTTGCGCCAAATTCAATGACCACTCCGGGAATTCCCTTATCGCCCACCAGAAGATTGCTTCCGTTTCCAATAATCGTATACGGAATCTTCTTTGCTCTGCACAATGTGATGACATCCACTGCCTCTTTGATGGTCGGCATCAGAAAAATCTCTGCCATGCCCCCAATCCGGAATGTGGTATGACGGCTCATCGGCTCCTGCAAGCGTATTCTGCTTTCATCTACAATTGTCTTAATGGCTTCTATCCAGTCTTCTCTCACAATTTGCTTCTCCCATTTTTTATTTCTCTATGAAGCCAAAAATGCTACATATCCTTTATATGCTTCATATAAATCTGCTTTACTGATAATCTCCCATGGTGCATGCATATTTAAAACTGCCACACCACTATCAATTACCTGCATTCCATAATTTGCCAGAATATACGCGATGGTTCCGCCGCCACCCTGGTCTACTTTACCTAATTCTGCAGTCTGATATAATACATTACCATCGTCCATCACTGCACGCAATTTTCCAACATATTCTGCACTGGCATCATTAGAACCTGACTTTCCTCTGGAACCGGTATATTTATTAAATACCATTCCTTTTCCAAAATATGCTGCATTTTTCTTATCCATAACGGACGGATAATTGGGGTCAAATGCCGCACTGACATCAGAGGATAATACATGGGAATTCTGCAATGCACGACGCAGTGCAAGTTCTGTATACTGTCCTGCTGCTGCCATCACTTCTGCTGTCATATTTTCAAAAAATCTCGACTGCATCCCGGTTGCTCCCACGCTGCCGATTTCTTCTTTATCTACCAGGAGACATACACTGGTATATTCCGGTGTTTCATTTTTTGCCAGCATTGCCTCAAAGGATGGATACGCACAGACTCTGTCATCATGTCCGTACCCCATAATCATGCTCCGGTCAAATCCATAATCTCTTGCTTCTCCGGCTGGTACTACTTCAATCTCTGCGGACAGGAAATCTTCTTCCTCAATTCCATATTCCTCTTTTAAGATTCCAAGGATATTTTCTTTTACCGTATCCTTGGCATTTTCTTTTTCTTTACCTGCAAGCGGAATACTTCCAATCAGAAGGTCTAAGTTTTCTCCTTCAATAACCTTTGCTGCTTTCTTTTCCATCTGCTCACCGGCAAGATGAATCAGTAAATCACTGACACCAAATACCGGGTCTCCCGGCTTATCTCCAATATTTACCTCTACTACACTTCCGTCTTTCTTCGCCACTACACCATGCAATGCCAGCGGAAGTGTTACCCACTGGTATTTCTTCACACCACCATAATAATGGGTATCTAACATAGCAAGCCCGGTATCTTCATAGAATGGATTCTGTTTTAAATCCATTCTCGGAGAATCCACATGTGCGCCGAGAATCCGCATGCCCTCTTCCATTGGTTTCTTTCCTACAATGAACATAGCAAGTGCTTTTCCATTATTATCTGCATACACTCTTGCACCGGATTCCAGTTTTATTCCTTCTGCAATCACTTTCTTTATATCAAGATATCCTGCTGCCTCTGCCCGCTCTACAAAAGTGTGTACACATTCTCTTTCTGTCTTACATGCTGATATAAATTTACGATACTCTTCTGCAAATTCAAAAACTTTCTTCTTCTCTTCTTCACTGTAATGATTCCATGCTACTTCTCGTTCCATATGAATGAATCTCCTTTTACTCTTCTTCCTCGTCGTCCTTCTTGTTCAGATTTGCCTGTACACGACGATACAATTCCTGAGCTGCATTGTAACCCATCTTCTTCTGTCTGTGGTTAACGGCTGCAGCCTCGCAGATAACTGCCAGATTTCGGCCTGGACGGATTGGAAGGGAATGACATACTACTTTATTTCCAAGTAACTCTGTATATTCTTCCTCAAGACCAAGGCGGTCATACTCATTATCTTTCTTCCAGTCTTCCAGTTTAATTACGAGATCGATATTCTGTTTCTCTTTTACACACTCAACACCGAACAAAGTCTTTACATCAATGATTCCGATACCTCTTAACTCAATGAAGTATCTGGTGATATCCGGTGATGTGCCGGTTAAGGTATGCTCATTGATTTTACGGATTTCTACCACATCATCTGTTACCAGACGATGTCCTCGCTTAATCAGTTCCAGTGCTGCTTCACTCTTACCGATTCCGCTTTCACCGGTAATCAGAAGTCCCTCACCGTAAACGTCTACCAGCACACCATGGATGGTAATACACGGAGCAAGCTCTTCACTTAAAAGATAAATCAGCTCCGCCATGAATTCCGATGTGCTTCTGCCTGTTCCGAATACCGGCACATTATTTTCCTTTGCCCTCTGTAAGAACAGGTCATCCGGCTGTAAATCCCTGCAGAAAATAACACATGGTATATCATATTTTAAGAACCGGCTGTAAATGCTGTCCTTTTCTGAATCATTCAAATGCTGCAGGTATGTATATTCTACCATACCGATAATCTGTACACGGGACTGCTCGAAATGTTCAAAATATCCGCTCAGCTGTAATGCCGGACGGTTTACATCCGCAAGTCTGATGCGGTGTCCCTTTAATTCCATATCCTCAATATATTTCTTTAACTGCAGTTTTTTTACGATTTTCTCAATTCCTACACCTTCCATGGCATGACTCCTTCCTTATCTTCGCCCCTGTATTTTTATAATTCTTTACTGTTCTAATAATTTGAAACGATCTACCAGTTCATCTAAAGAAGTTGCCTCTGCAGACAATTCTTCACTGGTTGCTGATGCCTCCTGGGATGCTGCAGAATTGGTCTGAATAACATCATCAATCTGTTTTACACCATCTTCAATTTCTTTTACTGACACTGCCTGGCGGTCAGAAGCAATTCTGATATTAGCAACTTCTGTAATAATAGTATCCAGTTCTGTAATAACCTTATTTAATGATTCCGATGTCTGCTGTGTTACTTCATTTCCATGTTCTACTTCTACCTGGTTTGTCTCCAGTAAATGCTTGGATGTCTCTGCAGATTCTGCACTGCTTTCAGCCAGCATACGAATCTGCTCCGCAACAACTGCAAATCCCTTTCCTGCTTCTCCGGCTCTTGCCGCCTCAATGGATGCATTCAGGGAAAGAAGGTTAGTCTGGCTTGCAATACCATCAATTTCAGTAATAACTCTTTCCAGCTCTTTGGATGTTGTCGAGATACGTTCCATTGCCTCCATAAGTTCCCGCATCTTGTTCTGGCTGACATTTGCTTCCATTCCTACGCTCTTTGCACGGTCATGTACAATATCTGTTGACTTGCTGTTTGCAACAACCTGCTCTGTAACCTTTGAAACATTCTCCACCAGATTATCTACTGCAATAGACTGGTCTGTTGCACCCTTTGCCAGATCCTGGGAGCTGATTGCAAGCTGTTCAGAACCGGCGGCTACCTGATTAGAAGATTCCTTAATCAGACATAATGTACTGCTTACGTTCTGGATGGTGCTTACCAGTTCTTCCATCACTGTTTCAAATTCTCCCACATATGCTTCTTTGCATGAAGAATGTACGGTATAATTACCCTGTGCAAATTCTTTTAAAATATTCTGTAAATCGCCAACAATTTTCTGTAAAGTATCTTCCATATTACGGAACTGGTTTGCCAGTTCTCCGATTTCATCTTCTGACTGATAAGTTACTTTCTCATGTAATTCTCCATGGGAAAGATGCTCTGCTACATCTTTTAATTCCCGGATTGGTTTTACAATATAATAAATTAACCACTTGGATTCCCGGCCGGTTAAAGTAACACTTACTACTACGATTGTCAGCATAATCACAATGCAGATAACCAGAACCGGAATACGGAACGCATCCGGCACCACTGCCAGCAGAATCAATCCCAGACTGGCTAGTGCTACTGTTGCAAAATACAGCCTGAATATCATGTTAAATGCATCATTAACTTTTTTCTTGATACTTTTGTTTTTGAATTTTTCTTCTTTGGTCATAGTGATTCTCCTTTTTCTTTTTCTTTTTCCTCTCCCCTGTGGAAAAAGCGGAATACTTCTTCCGCTGCTTTTTCGTTCATCGCTTCTGTCCCAGACAATTCTTCTATGGATGCACTGCGAATTGCGTCTAAGGACTGGAACCTTCGCATCAGTGCCTTTCTTCGTGCCGGCCCGATTCCCGGGATATCATCCAGCACAGAATGTACCTGTTCCTTACTTCGTAAAGAACGATGATATTCTATAGCAAACCGATGTGCTTCATCCTGTATTCTTGTAATCAGATGAAATCCTTCACCGGAAGTGTCTATCGGTATCTCTATATTCTGATAATATAATCCTCTCGTCCTGTGATGATCATCTTTTACCATTCCACAGACCGGTATGGAAAGATGCAGTTCATCCAGCACCTGAAGAGCAATATTTACCTGACCTCTTCCACCATCCATCATAATCAAATCCGGGAATTTTGTAAATCCCCCATATTGGTCATCCAGCCCTTTTTTTTGTAAAATTTTTCTTTCTTCCTGTCCATGGGTAAATCTGCGGGTCAGAACCTCGTGCATGGATGCATAATCATCCGGTCCCGTAATAGTTCTTAACTTAAATTTCCGGTAATCACTGCGCTGTGGTTTTCCCTTTTCATAAACCACCATGGAACCTACCGTTTCAAATCCATTGATATTGGAAATATCATAGGCTTCCACGCGTTCTAACTTTTCTAAATCCAGCCAGGATGCAATTTCTTTCATTGCACCGATTGTCCTGCCTTCTTCACGCTTTAGTTTTTCCCTGTCCTGGGACAATACCAGTGCGGCATTTTTCTCTGCCAGCTCTACCAGTTTTTCCTTCATTCCTTTCTGTGGTACCCGGAGTACTACCTTCTGACCACGCTTCTTAGTCAGCCAGTCTTCAATAACTGCTGCATCCTCAACTGCATATTGCAGCATGATTTCCTTTGGGATATATGGTGTTCCGGAATAGAACTGCTTTAAAAATGTTGCCAGTATCTGTTCCTTACTGTCTTCATTGGCAATAGTTACATAAAAGTGTTCTCTTCCTATAAGCCTGCCACTCCGGATAAAGAATACCTGAACTACCGCATCCCGTTCATCGGCTGCAAGAGCTATTATATCTTTATCCTCTCCGTCGGAACTGGTGATTTTCTGCTTCTGTGCCACCTGTTTTACACTGTTTAAAAGTTCCCGGTACTCAATTGCCCGCTCAAAATCCATATTTTCCGATGCCTGCATCATCCGCTCTTCTAATTCTTTTAAAACCGGCTGATAATTGCCATTTAAGAAATCTACTGCCTGATTGATTTTCTCCCGGTACTCCTCTTTGGAAATATAACCCTGACAGGGTGCCTGACACTGATGAATATGGTAATTAAGGCACGGACGTTCTTTTCCAATATCTCTTGGCAATACCCGGTTGCAGGTTCTTAAATGATAAATTTTTTTCAACAAATCTATCGTATCTTTCACCGCACCGGCACTGGTATATGGACCAAAATATCTGGATTTGTCTTTTTTCAGCTGACGGCAAAAGAGAACCCTGGGGAATTCTTCCCCCAGAGTCACCTTTATATAGGGATAAGTCTTATCATCCCGGAGCATGGTATTATACTTCGGCTTGTACTCTTTTATTAAATTGCATTCTAATACCAGTGCTTCTAATTCCGAATCAGTGATAATATATTCAAACCGGGTAATCTTCTTTACCATCTGGTCTTTCTTGATTCCTTCGTCATGACACGCCTGAAAATACTGACGTACCCGGTTTCGAAGGCTTACTGCCTTACCTACATAGATAATGGCATCACTGGCATCATGCATGATATAGACCCCCGGCTGATTCGGAAGCTTCTTTAATTCTTCTTTAATATTAAACGTCATTCCCGTTCTCTTCTTTTTGGTCCTCTTCTTCCTTCTTTTCCTCATCCGGATCCGGCAGCCCTTTTAACTCACGGAATATCTTCATAAATTCTTTACCCGTAATGGTTTCATGTTCATATAAATAATCCGCAATATGGTCTAATACCTCGCGATTCTCTTCTAAGAGCTGATATGCCTCCTGATAGCAGTTATGAATCATGGTACGGACTTCTTCATCAATCTGTGCCGCTGTCTCATCGCCGCAATTCAAATGTGCTGCACCATCCAGATATGCATTATCTACAGAAGCCAAACTCATCATGCCAAATTTATCTGACATACCAAACTGTGTAATCATTGCCCTTGCAATTTTGGTCGCATTTTCAATATCATTTGCTGCTCCACTGGTTGCAGAATGGAATACCAGTTCCTCTGCTGCACGGCCTGCCATATAAGTCGTTATCTTGGCAATTAATTCATCCTTGGTCTCAAGAAATTTCTCTTCTTCCGGTGTCTGCAAGGTGTATCCCAATGCCCCCATGGTTCTTGGTACGATAGTAATTTTCTGTACCGGTTCTGTATTCTTCTGTAATGCGGTAACCATTGCATGACCTACTTCATGATAAGAAACAATCTTCTTCTCATGATTACTCATGGCACGGTCTTTCTTCTCTTTTCCACCAACTGCCACGATTTCAAAGGCTTCAAACAAATCACTCTGATTTACAAATTTACGGTTATGTTTTACTGCATTAATAGCAGCTTCATTAATCATATTTGCAAGATCGGAGCCAACCAGTCCTGCACTTGCCAGAGCAATTGCTTCCAAATCTACGGATTCATCCATATGCACATCTTTGGAGTGTACCTTCAGCGTCTCAAGACGACCCTTCAAATCCGGTTTATCTACAATAATTCTACGGTCAAACCGGCCCGGGCGAAGTAACGCTTTATCCAGTACTTCCGGACGGTTTGTTGCTGCCAGAACTAAAAGCCCCTTTGAAGTATCAAATCCATCCATCTCTGCCAGCAGCTGGTTTAAGGTCTGCTCACGCTCGTCATTTCCACCGCCGAATCTGCTGTCACGGCTCTTGCCGATGGCATCAATCTCATCAATAAATATGATACATGGTGCCTGTTTCTGGGCATCCTTAAACAAATCTCTTACCCGGGATGCACCGACACCTACAAACATCTCTACAAAGTCAGAACCGGCCAGTGAGAAGAACGGAACATTTGCTTCTCCGGCAACTGCCTTGGCAAGCAGCGTTTTACCGGTTCCAGGTGGTCCTACAAGCAATGCTCCCTTCGGAAGTTTTGCTCCGATTTCACGGTATTTTTTCGGATTATGCAGGAAATCTACCACTTCCTGTAAAGATTCTTTTGCTTCATCCTGTCCGGCAACATCCTTAAAGGTTACACCGGTTGTCTTTTCTACATATACTTTGGCATTGCTCTTGCCGACTCCCATCATTCCGCCGCCGGCCTTCTTCATGACTGCGCCAAAAATAATCCAGATAATAATCAAAGGCAATACAATACTTAAAATATTAAATACCCATGTCGATGTATTATTCGGAATATATCCGTCAATTTCTACCTTGTGTTTATTTAAGAGATCTAATAAATTTTCATCTTTAATAAATCCGGTATAATAGGTCATCTTTACCAGCGTCTTATCATCTGACTTTGGTGTGATATTATACTGGTTTGCACCTACTTCGACCTTTTCTACCTTGTCATCCTTTACCATCTGGACAAATTCCGTATAGGTAATCCGCTGGGAAGTCATATCTGCACTGCAACGGTTTAAAAGACTCATAAAGAACAGCGTCACAAGAGTAATGATAACAAATGCCAGTATCATCTGGCCATTACCGCCCTTTTTATCGCCGTTCTGATTATTATTCCCATTATTCTGGTTATTATTTCCACCATTCTGATTATTATTTCCATTATTAAACAGGTTATCCATTGTATCCTCCGTATATGATTCTCGAAACTCTCCCAAAATATAGTTCTTATTATATGTAATCTGCCCGGATAAATCAATAATAACTCTGTTAAGTTTTCCTTTCTTTTCTAAATATTTTATAAATTTTTGTGGATTTATTTTTACTGTCGTTGTATAATAGACTAAGTTTGAGAAAAAATGAGACCGACGGCGCATTCACTGTCGGTCTATCTAAGTTTTAACCATATACACACATTTAAGGAGGAACTACCATGCCTGTAAAATACGTCTTTGTCACCGGTGGAGTTGTTTCCGGTCTCGGAAAAGGCATTACTGCTGCATCACTTGGCCGTCTGTTAAAAGCCAGAGGCTACAAGGTTACTATGCAGAAATTTGACCCGTATATCAATATTGACCCGGGTACCATGAACCCAATCCAGCACGGTGAAGTTTTCGTTACCGATGATGGAGCAGAAACCGACCTGGATTTAGGCCATTATGAACGTTTCATTGATGAAAGTCTTACCAAGAATTCTAACGTTACTACCGGAAAAGTTTACTGGTCTGTACTTCAGAAAGAACGCCGTGGAGACTTTGGTGGCGGTACTGTTCAGGTAATTCCACATATTACCAATGAAATCAAGAGCCGATTCTACCGTAACTTTACTTCCAATGATACCCATATTGCCATCATTGAAGTAGGTGGTACTGTCGGAGATATTGAAAGCCAGCCTTTCTTAGAGTCCATCAGACAGTTCCAGCATGAAGTCGGACATGAAAATGCAATTCTGATTCATGTAACACTGATTCCTTATATCAAGGCATCCGGTGAATTAAAGACCAAACCGACACAGTCCAGTGTAAAGGAATTACAGGGAATGGGTATCCAGCCGGATATTATCGTATGCCGTTCCGAGCATCCTTTAGACCAGGGCTTAAAAGATAAAATTGCTTTATTCTGTAATGTGCCAAATGACCATGTGCTGCAGAATCTGGACGTAGAATATCTCTACGAAGCACCACTTGCCATGGAAAAAGAAAATCTGGCAAAGGTTGCCTGCGATTCTCTTCATCTTCCATGTCCGGAGCCGGATTTAAAAGACTGGACCGATATGGTTGAAGCATTACGCAATCCGATTCAGGAAGTAAATATCTCCTTAGTTGGAAAATATACACAGCTTCATGATGCTTATATCTCTGTTGTAGAAGCATTAAAACATGGTGGAATTGCCGAGCGTGCAACCGTTAATTTAAACTGGGTAGATTCCGAATTATTAAATGATGAAAATGCAGAAGAAATTCTTGGTAATTCTGACGGAATTATTGTACCGGGTGGTTTCGGTGACCGTGGTGTAGAAGGAATGATTACTGCTGCAAAATATGCAAGAGAACATAAAATTCCATACCTTGGTCTCTGTCTTGGTATGCAGGTTGCTATCATTGAATATGCAAGACACGTCTGCAAACTCAATGACGCGCACAGCATCGAATTGGACCCGAATACCACACATCCTGTTATTGCTCTGATGCCGGATCAGGATGGCATTGAAGACATCGGTGGAACCTTACGTCTCGGTTCTTACCCATGTGTTCTGGATACTGCTTCCCTTGCTTATCAGGTTTACGGAGAAGAAACCATCCACGAAAGACATCGTCACAGATACGAAGTGAACAATGATTACCGTAACATTCTTACTGAAAACGGTATGAAGCTGTGTGGTCTTTCTCCGGATGGACGTATCGTAGAAATGGTAGAAATTCCTGGACACCCTTGGTTCGTTGCAACCCAGGCCCATCCAGAATTAAAATCCAGGCCAAACCGTCCACATCCTTTATTCAAAGGCTTTATTAAAGCAGCAACTGAAATCAGAAAGCAGAAATAGACTTTATTTTAAAAACAGCCTGTGATTTTCATGATACATCATGAAAATCACAGGCTGTTTCTGTTTTACAAATATAACCAAAAATCAAAGCAGTACTGCTTACTTTCTTTCTCCGTCTAAGAAACGCATCTCGCCCTCTTCCCCTTCTTCCGGTTTTGAGAAGCCAATCATTCTGGCCTTTTCTCCATTTAAAAGACGCAGGCACTGTGGACAAAGTGTTCCAAAGGAAACCGGCTGTCCGCACCGGGAACAATAATTCGACATAATACCTGCTTTATCCTTTTCTTTATATTCAATTCTTCCCTCTTTAATCCACTGCTTTACCATCCGTACCGGAATATCAAAATACTCTGCCACCTGATATTCATTTACATCATTGTTTCGTACAAATTCCCGCACTTTATCAAAAAGAAGCAGTTCCTCACAGGCATAACAGTATTCCCTGTCTGACAAAGGCGGCAATGCCTTTCTGCACATCTTACAATACTTAACTTCTGTCTCCATTCTTCCCATCACCTGCTAACTGTATTTATTCTGTATCTTCTGAAGATATGTCACATATTTTTCTCTCATCTCTGCCGGCTCGATAATCTCAACCTTTTCTCCAAGGCCACAAAGCCAGCCGTAAAACTGTCCGCTGACTGCCACATGAAGTCTTGCTCTAAAATGCATATCATCTGCTTTTCTGACATTTACTTCCTGCCCAAACCGGTCAATCACCACGCCAATCATATCATTTTCACAAAGCAGTGTCACCGTTTCTTCCTCACCGGCAAACATACCAAAAGTTTTCTTTGAATAAGATGCAATATCAAAGGTTTCAAACTGCTTAAGACCTTCCCGTTTCTTTCTGGTCAGTGAAATCTTAAGCATCTTATCCACGCGGAAATGCTTGATAATCTTATCTTCCTCATCATATGCTATAAGATAATAATTCTCGTCATCCCAGGAAAGCACCAGCGGACTCACCTCGTAAAATGCTCCGTCCCGCCGAAGCTCCATTTCCTTTTCGATATTCCACGAAAAATACTGGAAACGGATTTTTACATCTCCGGAAATTCCGTTGTAAATCATATCAATGTTATAATAAATATTCTCATTAATGGTCTTATTCCGGTTGGTTACCACTACCTGACGCTGAAGCTGTTTTGCCTCATAGACGCTGACCAGCTTCTCCAACTTATGTATCAGCTCTCTTGATTTCTTCTGTGTAATGAACTTCGATGACTGCACCGCATCCACCAAAAGTTTCAATTCTGCCAGTTCAAAATCACGGCTTCCGATATAATATCCGCCTCGGTACTCCTGTTCCCTTAAAATATCCACACCAAAGTCCTGCAGCATCTCCAAATCCCGATAAATACTTTTGCGTTCTGCCGAAATACCTTTCTGATTCAGATATGCTATAATATCCCTCATCCTGACAGCATGCTTCTCATCCGTCTGTTCATACAGCAGTTCTAATATATATAATATTTTCAGTTTCTGATGCTCTGTTTTTCCCATAGTTCTAGTATAGCATAGGGCAAAACTTTGTGATACCTGTTTTTCAAATTTTCTGACATTTTCTCGTCACTCGCCTAAATTATGTTTTTCATTTTACTGTAAAAAAGGAATTGTCACCCATTCCAATTCATGTTATAATATGTATAAATAAAGATTGAATTACCAAGAGACGAGAGCAAGGTAAAGAAGAGCGAGAGTATCGCTTTTATTTATCTTGCTTTTTTTGTTGCCAGCAGAAAGGAGTTTTATATGTACGATATTGCAATTATTGGTGCCGGAGTCACCGGCTGTGCCATTGCCAGAGAGTTATCCCGCTATCAGGCAGGCATCTGTGTCATTGAACGGGAAGAGGATGTCTGCTGCGGAACCTCCAAAGCCAACAGTGCCATTATCCACGCCGGATTTGACGCAAAACCGGGCACACTGAAAGCAAAGCTTAATGTAGAAGGAAATGCCATGATGGATACTCTCTCTAAGGATCTGGACATTCCTTTTGTACGAAACGGTTCTCTGGTGGTCTGCACCGATGAACAGGATGCCAGCGAATTGGAACGTCTTTTGGAACAGGGGAAAGGAAACGGGGTCAAAGACTTACGCATTCTTGACCGCGAAGCCTTACACACCATGGAACCAAATTTAGACGATCATGTCACAAGTGCTCTCTACGCGCCCACAGGTGGTATCGTCTGTCCGTTTCATATGACAATTGCCTTCGCAGAAAATGCCGTTGCAAATGGCGTTGAATTCTTTTTAAATACTGCTGTAACTTCTATCACCAGCCTAGAAGATGGATACCTGATTTCCACTGATAAGCAGGATATCACCGCAAAAACTGTTATCAACGCTGCCGGTGTATATGCAGATGTTTTTCACAATATGGTAAGCAGCAAAAAACTTCACATTACCGCCCGGAAAGGTGAATACCAGCTTCTTGATAAATCTGCCGGAACTCATGTATCCCATACGATTTTCCAGCTACCGGGTAAAATGGGAAAAGGTGTCCTGGTTACTCCTACGGTTCACGGCAATCTTCTCGTTGGTCCGACCGCAGAGGATACTGATAACAAAGAAGGTATCAATACCACCAGAGAAGGACTTGCTTCTCTTTCCGAAAAAGCCTCTCACAGCGTTAAGAATCTTCCGATGCGTCAGGTCATTACTTCTTTTGCCGGACTTCGTGCCCATGAAGATAATGGCGACTTTATCATTGGCGAAGCAGCTGATGCTCCCGGCTTCTTTGATGCCGCTGGTATCGAATCTCCAGGGCTTTCCTCTGCACCAGCCATTGGTGTCATGATGGCCAGACTGGTGCAGGATAAGATGCATTTAACCGAAAAAGAAAATTTCATTGCCACCCGCAAAGGAATTTTAAGACCAGAAGAGCTTTCCTTAGAAGAAAGAAATGAACTGATCAAAAAGCAGCCTGCCTATGGAAACATTATCTGCCGCTGTGAAATGATTTCAGAAGGAGAAATTCTCGATGCTATTCACCGCCCGCTGGGTGCCCGCTCTTTAGATGCCATCAAGCGTCGTACCAGAGCAGGCATGGGACGCTGTCAGGCAGGTTTTTGTTCCCCGCGTACCATGGAAATTCTTTCCAGAGAAGTTCCTATGGAAATGACGGACATCAGCAAATGTGGTGGCTCTTCACAGTTTGTCTATGGATATAACAAAGAGATTCAGGAGGAAATGCCATGAAATCATATGATTTAGTAATCGTTGGCGGCGGTCCTGCAGGACTTGCAGCAGCGCTTGGAGCAAGAAAACAGGGAATAAAGGACATTTTAATCGTAGAAAGAGACAAAGAACTTGGTGGAATTC
>ENA-ORRU01001561-ORRU01001561.1-human-gut-metagenome-genome-assembly--contig:-NODE-1561-length-13564-cov-4.595603_pt1 | contig 13564 bp, 6 predicted proteins | sample MGYA00242184_ERZ509151 | MGnify/ENA primary metagenome ERZ509151 (study PRJEB26280, sample SAMEA2338667) | human gut metagenome | biome: human gut; feature: human-associated habitat; material: faeces... | reverse complement strand
CGGCGGCGAGTTGACCATTCCCGTCGGGACTGCTGCTGCCAAGGGCTACACCGTGTCCATGGGTGCGGACAAGCAGGTAGCCTCCGGTCAAATCGTGGAGATCCCTGTGACCATCGGCAACAACGACGGCAAGAACGCCTACAACGCCTACGACATGACCTTCTCTTTTGACCCCACCATTCTGACGCTGAACATGGAAGCCACCAGCATCGAGGGTTATCGCGTGATCCCCGGCAACGGCACCGTGCGAATCGTGCGTTACGGCAAAGCCGCCGAGCTGGGCGATGCACTGACTCTGAGCTTTGTGGCAGCCGGCCAGGGTAAATCTGATGTGAAAGTAACGAAAGCGTGTGTGGATACCAATGCAAACGCCATTGACTTTGACGCACCTGCGGCTGCCATTTTGGATGACACCGCCGTTATTACCGTCAGCGGCTACACCGTGTCCCTGCCCGATGACTTCACCCGTACCGACGCGGAGGGCTCCGTGATCGAAGCGGGCGGCAATCTGACCTTCGTTCCCAAGGATCCCAACTATGACTACACCGTGACCGTCACCGTCGGCGACGGCGAGGCAACGACAGTTAGCCCGGACGAGAATGGCACCTACACGGTTCCCAATGTCAACGGCAATGTTGTTGTTAAGAGCACCAAGACCCCCAAGAGCTTTAATGTCACCCTGGGCGACGATACCACCGGTGCTGCGACTGCTACTTACAAGGAAGACTACACCTTCAAGCTGACCCCTGCGACTGGCTACACCTATAAAATGGCCGTGACCATCGGCGGCAAGGACTACACCGGCTTTACAGCTGCTGCGAATGAAGATGGCACTACCACCTACACCATCCCCGGTGCGGATGTGACCGGCGACATCGTCATCAACAGCAACAAGCAGGTCAAGCAGCCGGCGACCTTCACTGTCATCTTTGACGGCACCGGCGCAGGCGATGCCACCGGCGAAAGCTCCGTCAAGGAAAACACCAACTACACCTTCACCGTGGCGAAGAAGGACGGCTTCAAGTACACCATCTCCGCCACCATGGGCGGCAAGGCCGTGACTGTCACCGAGGGTGCTAACAACACCTACACCATCGCCAATGTCACCGGCAATCTGGTCATCACCATCGAGAAGAAATCCACCCTGACCATGGAGGTCACTGTTTCCGAGTATGTAGAGATGGATAACAAGACCGTGTTCCTGGTAACCGTGACCGGCACCCCCGAAGAGGGCAAGGCGTTTGCCTACGGCGATAATGTCATGTATAAGACTACCGCTTACGGCGAGAATGTTTACAGCTGGTTGGTGATCGTGGACAAGGGAGAGGCATTCGACAAGGCTACGGCTGAGGCCAATATTATGCAGGCCAGCGCCACAGCCGAGGAAGTGAAGCAGAGCTATGATGTCAACGAGACGGGCCTTGTGGACATCAACGATGCGCAACTCACCTATGACATCTACAGCGGCAAGTACACCGACTTCGAGAAAGTCTCTGTGCGGAAGTTCCTGCGCGCGGATGTGACCCTTGACAAGGCCGTCAACTCCACCGACGCCGTTGCGGTCGTCAAACATTCCAAGTAAAACCAAGGCGAATCCACAGTTTCCCCTCCCTTTTGGGAGGGGAGGCGATTCGCCATATTTTGGGGCTTTACCATTGCCTCCTGTTTTAGGAGACGATGGTAAGAATCCAAAACAAGCATTTGGAGGAAACCCGTATGAAAAAACATAGCGGCCTATATAGCGCCGTGAGTATTTTGCTGGTCATTGTGCTGGTGGCAGGGATCAGCCTCTCACTTCTTTCCTCCGGTCGGACAAGGCCGGAGAATCCCATCAGCACTCAGCCGGATCGGCTCCAGGCAGAGTCGCTGCAAGGCTCCGGCAGCACCGGCGGACAAAGCTCCGGCAAGGATAATACAGAGAATACGGATACTGCCCAGGATCCATCAGAGCCGCAGAAGCCCGATGAGCCGCAGAACCCGGATGAGCCACAGAAACCTGATGACACCAAGCCGGATCCATCGGGCCCCACAGACCCCACGGATAACCCCGGCAAGGGCGACCAGGGCGGCTCCAAGTCAGACGATAACAAAGGCGGCTCCGAGGATTCCGGTGACCATGGTGATGGCACCGGCGGAGACGACGGGGACCACGGCGGCAGCGGAGGTGACCACGGCAGCGGCGGTGAGGAGGATGATACCCCCCGCATTTATACGACACTGAAAACCCAGCAGCTTACCAAGGCAGAGCTGCCCGACAGCAAGCTGACCTTTGTGGCCTATCCCCTGGGTAAGGGCGATCTGCATATCCGTGTCCGGCTGAAAAATGAGACCAATTCCGGAAACGGATTGCTGCTTACTTCTCAGAATAACCAGGACTACGAGGCACAGCTGGATTTCAACGCAGATAACCTCTTTGTGCTGTCTCTTTATGATGGGGAGACCTTTTTGGGACTTGTTCAGTACCGGGTGGGCTATTACGCGAATCTTGCGGACGATACCCACCCGACGGTGGGGGACTATCCACCCTCCATCGTTACCAATCTGGACGGGGCCAGCCTGGACATGAGCTCCCAAACCTTCCCCTTGACGGTGATTGCCCGTGCCAACGCAGAGCTGGGAGCCGGTGTGATCTATTCCAATCAAATTCGGGTCACGCTGGACGGCAAAACCGTGGAAAAGAGCTACGGCGATTCTCAACCCACCTACGAGTTGTATTTCGATCCCCCTCAGTTGGGCGATGAAGAAACCCACATCGTCCGGGTGCTGGCCTGGGATGGTAACGGAAACTCCACCATGAAGGTCTACACCGTCACCTATCACCAGATCAGTGAGGGCGACCCGGCAGGCTCGGTGGATGTGGTGCTGGATGCGACCACCATCGGCCTGGGCATTCTGGATACCGGTACGCTGGACATCGTGGAGGGCGAAACGGCGGCATCCGTGCTGCTGCGCTTCCTGCAGGAGCGCGGTTATGAGCCGGATTACCAGGGGTCTGCTGCCATGAACTTTTATCTGCGCCGGATTAGCCGGGGCGACATTGCCTACCGTGCCAATGTCCCGGAGCATCTTTGGGAGCTGATCCTGCGGGACGGCATCACCACCAATGATAACTATGACCGGGACAGCATCGGGGAGTTTGACTATACCCAAGGCTCCGGCTGGATGTACTCCATCAACGGCACCCTGTATGAGGGTACCGGCATGAGCGGTTACAAGGTCCGCAACGGCATTACCATTTATGTGCGCTTCACCCTGTCCTACGGCAAGGACATCGGCGGCTACGATTCCACCGGAGGCGGCTACGGTTCACTGAGCAGCTACTGCGGCCTGTGGATCAACGGCGGCTACCAAGCCCTGGGCCACGACTTTGTGGAGACGGATCGTTTGGAACCCACCGAAACAGAGAATGGCTACATCCATTATATCTGCTCCAGATGCCACGAGGAGAAAACGGATATCCTCCCGGCCACCGGCGGTGGAACGGAGCCGACAGAGCCTGATCCTACGGAGCCGGTTCCCACGGAACCGACGCCTACGGAACCCAGCGACCCGGTCGTTACGGACCCCACCGAACCAAGCCCCTCGGACCCCAGTGACCCTACACCCACGGAGCCGACTTCCGGACAGGCACGGTTGATGCGGCGGAGGCTGCGAAACGCTCTGGCAGGACATGGAAACGGTAAAATCTCCCCTTGCAGAAGGGTGTTGAAACGAATGATGGAGGATGCAGCATGAAAAAAGGAACACGGCTCATAGCGGCGGTGCTTTGTGTGCTGCTCCTGCTACCAACGGTGGCCTTTGCGGAAGCGCAGCCCTCTTTGGAGAAACAGATCGCCCAGAGTGCGGAGGGAATATCCGCTCTGGGCGGCAAGAAGGGCGATTTGCTGAAGGATCAGGAGCTGTTCCCCGCAGGCGATTCCGTCTGCGATTGGCTGGCCATAGCTATGGCACTGTCCGGCACAAGGGAGAGCTATTCCGACTATTTGGCGGCCCTGAAGGCCCATGTGGAGGACGCATACGCCAAAAACGGATGCCTGGACCGCAACAAGGCCACGGAATACCACCGGATTTCTTTAACGGTGCTGGCACTGGGGGGCAACCCCACCAACTTCGGCACGAAGCCCGACGGCTCGGCCATTGACCTGATCGCAGAGGGTACTTACAACTATGCCCGTGATCCGGGCGCTCAGGGCTTAAATGGCTGGATATGGGCGCTGCTGACCTTGGATGCCGGGGACACAGAGGTCCCGGCAGACGCCCTGTATTCCCGGGAGGACATGGTAAATGCCATTTCCGTTGCTCAGGAGCCAGACGGCGGCTTCGGCCTGATCCCCGGAAAATCGGATGTGGACATCACCGCTATGGCGGTGCAGGCCCTAGCTCCCTATCGGGACCAGACGGAGACCGAGATCGACGCAGCACTTTCCTATCTTTCCGGCCAGCTGACGGACACCTGCGGGTATATCGCCTACGGCGATGAAAACGCGGAAAGCACCGCCCAGGTCATCCTGGCCCTGTGTGCGCTGGGCATTGACCCGGAGACGGATAGCCGTTTTGTCAAGGACGAGCACACCCTGCTGACGGAGCTTTCCCAGTTCCGGGAAGCGGACGGCACCTACCGCCATGTGCTGGAGGGGGCCGGCGACGGCCTGGCAACGGCCCAATCCGTCCTGGCCTTAGTGGCTGTGCAGCGTGTGCGGTCCGGGCAGCCGTGGGTGCTGCATTTTGACGGCACTCAAGCGCCCCGTGAGGCATTCGGCACAAATGGAATCATCATCTGCGCCGTGATCGGTGCGGTAGTCGTAATCGCCGCTGGTGCGATCTACATCATCGGCAGAAAGAGGAAAAAAGTATGAACAAGCTGACAGATCAAATTCAGGCAGAGGTCAACAAGGTCGTTTTGGGCAAGGAGGACATCGTCCGCAAGGTGCTGCTGGCCATCCTGGCACAGGGCCATGTGCTGCTGGAGGATGTCCCCGGCGTAGGCAAGACGACGCTGGCCAAGGCATTTTCCAAAACGCTAGGTCTGGACTCCAAGCGTGTCCAGTTCACCTCCGACACCCTGCCATCGGATATTATCGGGTTTTCCGTATTCGATAAGGCAGACGGCAAGCTGAAATATCAGTCCGGAGCCATTATGACCAATCTGCTGCTGGCGGACGAGATCAACCGTACCTCCAGCAAGACCCAATCCGCTCTGCTGGAGGCTATGGAGGAGTTGCAGGTCACCGTGGACGGCGTGACCCGGCCCCTGCCGAAGCCCTTTATCGTGCTGGCAACGGAAAACCCGGTGGGTTCTGCGGGTACGCAGATGCTGCCCGCATCCCAGCTGGACCGTTTCATGCTCCAACTGAGCATGGGCTATCCCAATCGGGCCAGCACGGCGGCACTGCTGAAGGATCGCCATCATGTGGACCCGCTCTCTGCCTGCCAGACAGTGACTTCCCCTGCCGAGCTGGAAAAGCTCATTGCAGAGGTCAGCAATATCCATGTGGCAGACCGAATTTATGACTATATTGCAGAGCTGGTGGATCTGACCCGCTCCAACGCCTATGTGACCCTGGGTGTCAGTCCCCGTGGCGCTTTGGCTGTGACCCGTGCGGCCAAGGCCAACGCCTACTTAGAGGGCCGGGACTATGTGATCCCTGACGATGTGTGCGCCGTGTTCCCGGATGTGTGTGTCCACCGTCTGATCCTCAACTCCAAGGCGCGGCTCCAGGACTATACAGCGGCACTGATCCTGCAAAATGTACTTACCTCCGTCCAGAAGCCGGATGTCCGGGAATTTTCCAGCAAATGAGAAAAACGATCTTAGGCAGTGCCCTGTGTTATCTGATCCTGCTGCTGGCGTTGGCGGTGCTGCTTCTTACAAGCGGCTCCTTCTGGGCGCTGGCCGGACTCTGCTTGCTGCTCCTGCTGCCCCTGGCCTCCTGGGCGGTCAATTTCTATGTCCGCAGGCACCTGCAGGCGGACATTCTGACCCCGGCCACAGCGGCAAAACGCACGGCAGTCAGCTGTCGGGTGCGCATCCGCAACGGAGCGTTTCTGCCCGTAATGCGCTATGGCTGTCAGGTCTCTATCCGCAATGATCTCACTGAGGAAGATCAGACAGTGACGCTGACCGGCAGCATCGGAGCCAAGGGCGAAAGCAGCCAAACCATCCTGCTGCAAAGCAGCTTCTGCGGCAGAGTGTATGTGCAGATCAGCCGGTTTACCCTGCTGGACTATCTGGGCCTGATTCCCATGAAGGCCCTCGTGAAAGCGGATGCCCGTCTGACCATCCTCCCGGACCTGTATCCAATGGAGGCGGACATGACCGCCCGACCGGCCTATGCCGACGACGGTGCTTCCAATCGACGGGGTGAGGACCGCAGCGAGGTGTACCAGCTCCGGGAGTATCGCCCCGGCGATGACATCCGGCAAATTCACTGGAAGCTGTCCTCCAAGTTAGATGAGCTGATTCTGAAAGAGGCCAGCCAGCCGGAGAGCCGTTCCCTTTTGGTATTCTGGGATAAGCGCACCGGCGGTAACCCCCAGCAGATGGACGCACTGGCGGAGGTCGTGTCCTCCGCAGGCATGGCACTGCTGCAAAGTGGTGTACCCTATACCCTGTGCTGGACGGACCGGGACGATCTGCAGGTCCAGGACATTTCAGAGGAAAACCAGCTTTTGCAGGCTATCCCGGCTCTGGTAAAGACCAGGGGCAGCGCTGAGTGCCGCCTGCCCAAAACTGACGGTTACAGCCGAATTCTCTGTTTCGGCACAGCGCCGGAAGAACAGCTGCTCACGGACGGACGGGTGCATTTCATCCTCTGTACCGAAGAACAGTACCCCGGTGCGACCACCTTTGCCCCGCAGAATTATTCCGAGGCCATGCAGCGACTGGAGGTTTAACCCATCATGCGAAAAAATGAAAACGGACTCCAGTGGATTGTCGCCGAAACGGCACAGAAAAAGCTGCACTTTCCCTGGGGCGCTTGGGTGGTCTGTGCCGTTCTGACGGTGGGCTTCTGCTTGCTTTTAACCGCTGCATTTCCCTCTGTTCCCTACCCATGGTGGGCCATGACAGCAGCTGCGATTTTGGTACAGGCGGCGTTGCTGATAGTATACCAAACCAGAATCGGGAACTGGCTCGTTCCAGCGGGCATCGGCGTGTTGCTTCTTCTGAGCTTGGCACTGAACAAGTTTGTCCTACCCGGTTTTGGAACACTGGCAAATGATTTCCTGACCCTGCTGACGAAAAAGACCGGGAAGATCTACCTGAACCTTGCGGCAGCGGATGCCCAATTTCTGCCTCTGGCGGTAACGGTTCTGCTACTGGCGGTGTCGCTGCTTCTCAGCCGCAGCGCATGGAGCGGACGGATGCTGCTGGCCTTGCCGATTCTGCTGCCCTGCTATGCAGCCCTGTTGCTGGGCTTGTTTCCCATAGGCATCGGCGGTGGGCTGCTGATTATTGGCACGGTGCTGCTGATGGTGCAGCACACGGCAGAGGGAGAAGCCCTTGCAGGCGTTCCGGCGCAGCTGATCTTGCCGGTCCTGTGTGCAGCGCTGTGTCTGCTGATTGGCCTGTCCTGCCAAGGCAAGCTGAATACAGACATGGTCGAGACGATGCAAACCCAGCTTCACCAGCGGCACTACGACAGCGATACCAATTCCATGCCGGAAGGAAACCTTAAGAACTTACCCGCCTGGAATAAAAGCGACACCCCGGCGCTGGAAGTCACAATGGAGCAGCCGGAAAAGGTGTATCTGCGTGGGCAGGTCTACGACACCTACACCGGCACCGGCTGGAAAGCAGCCGATACCGAAGAAACCGCCCAATATGAGGACCTTTTCTATTGGCTCCATGAGGCGGGTTTCTACGGCCAGAGTCAAATTGCACTGGCGGATGGCTATACGGAGACGGCCACACCGCTGTCCATGACTATACGAAATCTCTCCGCCTGTTCCGCCCACGGCTACTACCCCTACGCCGTCTACGGCAGCGAAACGCTGGCAGCGGACCGCATCGGGGACACGAATCTGCCCCAGGCAGAGAGCCTGTATTATCTGAAAGGCAGCGTCCCGGACTGGTATCAGATCCAGCGGAACCTCTCCACAGCCCAGGGCCGGGAAAACATCGAGACCTATCTATCCAAGGAGCAGGCCTATGCCGACTATCTCCGGGCCGTGGACCTGCAAATGACCCAGGATAGCTGGGCCGCCCTCCAGCGGCAATTGAAGCTGGACACCCAGACCCGGACCATCAGCGACATCCGCACCATCATCTTTGACTATCTACGGGAAGCCATGACCTACGATGAGACTGCCCGGACCATGAACGGCAGCGGCGACTTCCTACAATATACGCTGGAGCGCAGCGGACACGGCTACAGCGTCCATTACGCCACGGCAGCGGTGCTGATGCTGCGCTACATGGGCGTTCCGGCCCGCTATGTGGAGGGGTATTACCTCTCGGCAGAGGATGCCGCCCGCTACAAGGCCGGTGAGACCATTACCCTGACGGAAGAAAACGCCCACGCCTGGGCGGAATACTATGTCAGCGGTGTCGGCTTTGTGCCGTTCGAGGTGACTCCCGGCTACATAGACGACGAGGAACTGTCCCTGGGCGGCGACAGCCCGGATGAGAATACCTATGAGAACAACACCCAGCAATTTGTAGAGGTGGAGCAGCCAGAGGAGGTCAACGAGCACAAGCAGGACCGATTTACCTTCTCACTGAATGCCCACTACCTACTGCTTCTTCCCTTGCTGCTGATCTTGCTGCTGGCCGGGTGCATTTTCCATCGCCGCAGGGTGTTTCGGAAGAAGATGGCCGCTATCGACGCCGCAAACGACCGGGAGGCCATTGCCATGCGCTATGGCTATGCCGTTTGCCTGCTGCGCCACAGTACGGTGCAGTTCCCGGAGGATGCTGCGGAGGCCGCAGAACTGAATCAAAAGGCGCTGTTCAGCACCCAGGAGATGACCCTGGAGCAGCGCAAGCAGGTTGACTCATTTGCCGTGCGTGTACTGGATACCTGCAAGGGCAGCTGGACAACCTGGGAGAAAATACGGTACCGGCTATGGAACTGCCTGTATTGAAAACAAGGAGGAAGGAAAATGCACAAAAGAGTAATGGCTCTGCTGCTGAGTCTGGTGCTTCTGCTCTCTGCCGCCATGCCGGTCACGGCGATGGCCGCAGAGAAAGAGTACGCCGGCAGCTTCGTGTTTGTTGCCATGAACGCCAACAGCACCATCGTGGAGCCAACCCGTATCCAGTATAAGTCTGGGCAAACCATTCAACAGGCGCTGGCTGATTCAGATATTGAATTTGTTGGCCTGGAGCAGGGATTCATCTATAAGATCAACGGCGTTTCCGCCAATTACCTGCTCTATTATGACAAGGGCGGCTACAAGCTGGATGCTCCGGCTTCTTCCATCAAGGCCCTGTGCGTCCATGTATCTTCGACTTACTCGGACGAGGCATTTCAGCTGATCCTCCAGATGGCGGATTACCTGGACATGACCAACCATGTGCAGAATTATCCGGCAGCGGCCAATGCCTACGCAGCGGCGCTGAAGGGCCTGCGGACGGCAACTGCCGACTCGGCGGGACCTCTGCTGAAAAACCTAAAGGCCGCCATTGCCGAGTATGCGGCCCTTCTGGACGGGACCAAATACACCGTCTCCGCCACAGCGACCCAAAACGGCAGCGCGGTGGAGGCTCCGGTCCTCTCCCTTACAGATGTCTATGGCAATGTTACCACCGGCACCGGCAGCGTCCAAGTCATCGCCGGCGACTATAAGTTCTGTGTGTCCGACGGCGGATATAACCGCACAGAGGGAACGCTGACGGTCTCCGCCGACGCCCAGGTCTCTGCGACCCTGCCCTACGGCGAGTGGTTCGGCAATATCCGGCTGCTGGATGTCGATCAAGAACCCTACCGCGCTGCACAAAACCGCGCGAACCACACGGCGCAGTATTGGATCGAGGATACAGCCAATGCTCTGAGCAGCGTGTACCTGAATGTTGTGATGGGCAATGTTCCGAATACCAAGACCACCAAGCTCCGCACCATTTATACCGGCACCAACGGCAAGGATATGTCGGGCACATCCCGCAGCTGGAACAGCACAGCCACATCCCTTACTTATCTGCTGACCTCTGGCATGGAGGGCAAGACCTTCGCGCTGGAAGCACAGTATACAGGCTCGGACGGCTACACGCAGATTCAGTCCTACGATGTCACCGTGACCCGTGTGCCCACGCTGAAGGCTCTGGCAGCCACGGCGGAGGGGACCAAGCTGCCCCTGGAGTTTGCGCCCAACACCCGGGAGTACAGCCTAAAAACCGTGTCCTCCACTGTGGATATTGACGCCGCACCATTTGGTGAGGATTATACCGTCACCGGAACCGGGGCGGTGCAGCTGACCGGAGACACGCAGGATCACATGATTCAGGTAGCAGCGCCCAACGGGGAGCAGAGCACCTATACCCTCCACATTCAGAAGGTAGCTTCCGTACCGGTGACGCTGGCTGTGCCTTCCGGAACAACGGTGCAGGTGATCAATGGAGCAGGCTCCGAGATTGCCCCGGTGGACGGGATCTATCACCTGGTCCCCGGCGAGAGCTATACCTGCATCGCCACGAAGAACACCTGGTATCATACGCAGATCACCTTCACGGCCTCCAGCGGACTGAATGTGTCCGTCCCGGAGCCTGTCACCACCGACTGGCTGACCGATCTGGCATTCTACAACGGCACCTATGCTTCCAGCCGGATCGCCTACGCCGCCGACAAGACCTTCACGGCGGCAGACCACACCTACAACTATACGGTGTCCGACTGCAACAGCTCCGTTGCCATGCAGGCCACGGCAACCGGAACCGTGACGGCGCTGTATCGGACCCAAAGCACCGTGCCGGAGATTCATAATCTCGCACGGATGGAGACGATCACAACGCCTGTCAGCAAAACGGGTCTTGCTCAGAGCCTGACCTACGCCGTGGCCAAGGCCGGTTACGGCCAGACGGTGACGATCCGCATTTCCAAGACAGAAAACGGCACTACCTACTATCAGGACTACGATATTCAGCTGCTGCGGCAGCTGCACCTGTCCAGCCTGACTATTGCCACAAAGGATGAGACACTGCCCTTTGTAACTCCAAAGGGCGCAACGGCCCGCTTTGATCGAGATACCACGGATTATTATGTTAAGGTAGACCGGGAGACCGCCGCTCTCTACCTCTCAGGCACCTATCCCAACAGCCGCACAGACACCGCCTGCTGCGGCGGGTACTATGCCAAGGTCAACGGCGTACGCTATGATACGCTGGCCGGCGCGGAAGCGGTCCTGAACACAGACCTTTATAATGAGGATATTTCGGTACAGGTCTGCCACGCAGATACCGGCAGCATTGAGCTGACCTATACCGTCCATGTTCAGAAAAGTGACCCCATCCAACTGACCATCCAAACGACCCCGGCGGATGCCACGGTGTTCCTGACCAACGATCTGAACGGCAAGCGCATCGTGGAGAAAAACGGCACCTACAGCCTGACCCCCGGTGCCAGCTATTCCTACACTACCACCTGCGCCGGGTACATCGGACAAACGGTGGAGCACTATACCGCCCCCGACAAGGACGGTACACTGACCATTACGCTAAAGAAGGCTCCAGCCAACGACAAGCTCATCAATTTCGATTCTGCGTGGCCCCACTTACGCCAAAACAATGAGAATAACGGTGTGGTGGACTACAAGACGCCGGTCTACGCCAAGGATGCCGAGCTGTACTGGGCTACCTCCATTGGATCCGGCTACGATGTGAACGCCTGCGGCTGCCCCATTTTGGTGGACGGTGCCATCTACACCTACTCCGGCTCCCGCATTTACAAGGTGGATGCTATCTCCGGCGAAATTCTCATTGATAAGCCCATGGATCACAACTCCAGCTTCGCCATCAACCCGCCCACCTACGCCAACGGCATGATTTTCGTGGGCCTGTCTGACGGCACGATCCAGGCGTTCGACGCCAATACCCTGGACTCCCTGTGGATCTACCGGGACTCCATCGGCGGTCAGCCCAACAGCTCTATTGTCTATCACAATGGCTACATCTACACCGGTTTTTGGGTGGGCGAGATCAACGAGGCCCACTATGTGTGCCTGAGCGCCACCGACGAGGACCCCACGCAGACGATGGAAGAAAAGCTCCCCACTTGGTACTACACCAGCAAGGGCGGCTTCTATTGGGCCGGTGCCTATGTGTGCGACGACTTCCTGCTGATCGGCACGGATGACGGCGCTTCCGGCTACACCACCGGCAAGCCCAGTCTGCTGTCCTTTAACCCCAAGACCGGCGAACTGCTGTCCTCCTACAAGATGAATGTGTCCGGCGACATCCGCAGCTCTATCACCCATTACAAAGGCAAGTATTACTTCACCAGCAAGGGCGGCTACTTCTACGAGGCCACTGTGGACGAAAAGGGTACCATTGAGGATGTCCGCACCTTGAAGCTCTACAACTATGCGGACGATCCCGCCAATCCCGCCATGTCCACCTGCACACCCACCATTTACAATGGGCGGGCCTATATCGGCATCTCCGGCACGGCACAGTTCGGCGCATACAGTGGCCATAACCTTACGGTCATCGACATCCCCAACTGGGAGATTGCCTATACGGTACGCACCCACGGCTATCCCCAGACCAGCGGTGTTCTGACCACGGCCTATATGGAGGAGACAGGCTGCGTCTATGTGTACTTCTTCGATAACTTCACCCCCGGCAAGCTCCGGGTGCTGGAGGACAAGCCCGGCCAAACCGAGGTGTCTCTGAAGACCATGGAGACCTACACGGCCAGCGGCCAGACGGAGACCTATACGACGCCCTACAACATCTTCACGCCCAGCGGCGCACAGGCCCAGTATGCCATTTGCAGCCCCATCATGGATGAGTACGGCACGATCTACTTCAAAAACGACTCCGCCTACCTGATGGCCGTGGGCAGCACCATTGAACGCATCGAGGTCACGAAGCTGCCGGACAAGACGACCTACAATGTAAAAGACACCTTCGACCCCACCGGTATGCAGGTAACGGCCTACTACGCCAACGGCATGACCCGCGATGTGACAAAGTATGTCACCTGGTCCGATAAGCCGCTGAAGGCCAGTGATACCGACTTCCAGATCACCTTCCCCTACGCCATGTACCAAAACCGAGAAAACAGCGACACCCTGGAGATGGAATACGGCGTCCATTGTGACAAGCCCATGACCACCCTGACCCTGACCATTGCAGATCAGAGTGCAGTCAAATATGGAGATGTAAATGCAGATGGCATCATTGATGTCTCCGATGCCATGCTAATCTGCCAAATCTATCTGGGCAATGTTACCCCGACAGATACGCAGAAAAAAGCCGCCGATGTAAACGGCGACGGCACCATGGATGTCTCCGACGCCATGATGGTCTGCCAGTATTACCTGGGCAACATTACAAAGTTCCCGGTGGAACAATAAATCATAGTGGTACACGGAAATAACCCGGATATGAAATGACCTCCCCAGCTTG
>ENA-ORRU01001560-ORRU01001560.1-human-gut-metagenome-genome-assembly--contig:-NODE-1560-length-13576-cov-2.794098_pt1 | contig 13576 bp, 6 predicted proteins | sample MGYA00242184_ERZ509151 | MGnify/ENA primary metagenome ERZ509151 (study PRJEB26280, sample SAMEA2338667) | human gut metagenome | biome: human gut; feature: human-associated habitat; material: faeces... | reverse complement strand
TCCTTTTTCTTCATTTTGACTCAATACCGGCATCTCTTTCCGAATCTCATCAATAAGTGCTCTTGTTAATTTTTGCTTCATAAGTATTAAATTTTATTTGTGTGATTCTCCAAATATAGAAATAAATTCCCATCTTTACAAAGAAATATAAATCTTTTTTTATGCAAACAAGACAATTTCCCTGGGAGTACCAAATGGATGCAAAAGATTGTGGCCCAGCATGTATCAAAATGATAGCTAAATATTACGGCAAATACTATTCGTTACAATATTTGAGGGATTTATGCGGGATAACCAGAGAAGGAGTTTCCTTTTTGGATATTAGCTATGCTGCCGAAAAAATAGGACTAAGAACTGTAGCTGTAAAGGCGACTATGGAGAATCTGACTAACAGGATTCCACTGCCATGTATCATACATTGGGACCAACACCACTTCGTTGTTGTGTATAAAACAAAAAAAGGGAAGATATATGTTTCAGATCCTGCCAAAGGCTTGCTTTCCTACCCGGAAGAGGATTTCAAAGACAGATGGTATAAGGAAGGGGAAGAATTCGGGATGCTGATGGTATTGGAGCCTATGGCAAACTTTAAGCAAATAGAAGCTCATGAACGGATAGAAAGATTCAAAAGTTTCGAAAACCTTCTCAACTATTTTACACCATATAAAAAAGCATTCGGCATATTGTTCGCTATCATGCTGATAGCTACCGGACTGCAAGCCGTACTTCCGTTTATCTCAAAGTCTGTAATAGATATAGGTATATATACTCAGGATATATCTTTCATCTATATGATGCTAATCGGCAATATTGTTCTTTTACTCAGTATAACACTGTCCAATGTATTAAGAGACTGGGTATTGCTGCATGTTTCTACCCGTGTCAATATCTCTCTCATATCGGACTATCTGATCAAACTGATGAAGCTACCGGTGACTTTCTTCGAAAATAAGCTGGTCGGTGATATCCTTCAACGAGCAGGCGATCATGAAAGAATACGCAGTTTTGTGATGAATAATTCTTTGGGGATGTTCTTCTCCATCATTACATTCGTTGTATTCAGCATTATACTGTTGATTTATAATTCTATGATCTTTTTTATATTCATAGCGGGCAGCGGAATCTATGTGGCGTGGATTTTCACTTTTCTGAGTATACGTAAAAAGCTCGACTGGGAATATTTTGAACTGAATGCCAAGAACCAAAGCTATTGGGTGGAGACCATTGAAAATGTTCAGGAAATTAAAATAAACAATTACGAAGACCTTAAACGCTGGAAATGGGAAGCTATTCAGGCAAGGATATACCGGCTGAATCTGAAAGTGTTGAAAATCAATAATGCACAGTCACTCGGTGCGCAATTCATTAATAGTATGATGAATATTGCCGTTACATTCTACTGTGCCATTGCTGTAATCAATGGAGATATAACTTTCGGGGTCATGATTTCAACACAATTTATTATAGGTATGCTGAATGGACCTGTGGCGCAGTTGGTCAGCTTTATGCAATCTGCCCAGTATGCTAAAATCAGTTTTATGCGTATCAATGAAATTCATCAGTTGAAAGATGAAGACGATTCTTCGCCGGTGGTGAGCAACAGTCTCAGTTTACCTTTAGACAAAAGTTTATATTTGAAGAATGTATCATTTCAATATTCGAGAAATGCTCCGTTGGTTTTGAAAAATATCACGCTGCAGATTCCCAAAGGAAAAGTGACCGCTATCGTTGGCGATAGTGGATGCGGCAAATCCACTTTACTCAAACTGTTGTTACGGCTTTACATGCCCTCTTATGGAGAAATCTGTATGGGAGATATGAACGTGAATAATATCAGTCTGCGCAATTGGCGAGCCAAATGTGGGTGCGTGATGCAGGATGGAAAGTTATTTAACGATACCATACAGAATAACATTGTACTGGATGATGCCAATATTGATTATGATGCGTTGCAGAAAGCAGTTGAAGTAGCCAATATCAGTCATGAAATAGAAGCCATGCCACAGGGATACCAGACGATGATCGGAGAAATGGGCAGAGGTTTAAGTGGAGGGCAACGGCAACGGGTGTTGATAGCGAGGGCGCTCTATAAAGATCCGGACTATCTGTTTTTGGACGAAGCGACGAATGCACTGGATACCATTAATGAGCAAAAAATAGTGAAGGCATTAAATAATGTTTTCAAAAACAGGACTGTCATTGTGGTAGCTCATCGGCTTAGCACGATTCGCAGGGCAGATCAAATCATTGTGTTAAAAGCAGGAATAATCATAGAGACAGGCAATCATCAAAGCCTGATGACAAATAAACAGTATTATTATAATTTAATTCAAAGTCAGTATGAGCCGGAAACAAATACCTTCTCCACAGAAGAAAGCACAGACTAAACCATCCGGAAGAAGCGAAGAACTGGATGAGATTATTGACCGGATGCCCATGGCTTTCGGAAAATGGGTGGCATTGGCAGTCATTGTATTTGCAGCATTATTTCTATTGTTCGGATGGATTATCAAATACCCGGACATGGTGACCGGGCAAATTAAAATTAATGCGCAGAACCCGACCATAAGACTTGTTGCCAACAGTACGGGGAATTTGCTGCTTCTTTCGCACAAAGCACAGGAGGAAGTGAAGAAGGGAGAGTATATAGCTGTCGTGCAAAACCCTGCTTCTACAGAGGATGTACAGAAGATTGCGGATATAATGGGCAAAATCAGCATGGAGGATGTGCAATTACCAACATTCAGAGACAGCTTTCCCGATAAAATGTCTTTGGGGGAAATTAATTCCCAGTACTATGCTTTTCTTGCCGCTCTAAAAGCCTGGTGTGATTATATGAGTCGGAACGTGTATGAAAAACAAAAGGATAATATTGCGGCAGGCATTCAATGGAAAAAAGAGATTGTTGGTGAAGCGGAGGAGGCACGGAAAGCGGCAAAAGACAGAATGGACGTCGCTCAAAAATGGCTTAAACGCTATACTTCACTCGATCGGCAACAAATAGCGACTTATGAGTATGAGACTGATCAAGTGAAGAATAATTATTTGACCACTGTACAAGAAGTACAGAACATAAACAGGGAAATTTCTTCGACCCGAATGCAAATAACAGAGGCATACCATCAGCTGGAACAGCTGGAGATTGAACAGAAGGAAAAGGAACGAAATCTGCAAGTAGAACTTTTGTCTACTTATCAAAGCCTTCGATCCAACATTGCTGCATGGGAACAGAAATATGTGCTCAAGGCTCCTTTTGATGGAAGGGTCGAATTCTTGAAGTTTATTGCGGACGGACAATTCGTTGAGGCAGGGGAATCTATATTTGGAATCATACCGAAAGAGAACCATATATATGGGCAGGTACTATTGCCGGCCAGCGGAGCCGGAAAAGTAAAACAAAACAGTAAAGTCGTTATTAAACTGGAGAACTATCCTTATATGGAGTACGGATATATCGAAGGATATGTATCTTCCATCTCCCTGGTCACCCAAACGCAAAAAACAGAAAAAAGCACTGTTGAAACTTATCTGATTAATGTAGAACTGCCCAATGGACTCACGACTAACTATGAGGAGGTTTTGGACTTTAAATATGAATTAGGAGGAACTGCCGATATGATTGTAAAAGACAGAAGATTGATAGAGCGCCTGTTTGATAATTTAAGATACCGGACTAAATAAACTCCATACTTAAATTTGCTCTCCAAGTGAATTAAACATAGATTTTGCTCCCATGCTCTCACTTTCTGCCTGTATCCCTTTATTCATCGTGGTTTTAGCTATGGTAGCAAGTGTGGTGGCAAGTATGAGAGCAAGCTGTTGCTCTCACTTTACTATATTGTATTTTTTATTGTTTCTTCAATGTTATCTTTTGGTTTACAGTGTGTTAATGTCTGACGTGTCAACCATTAACAATTGATTTCTCAGTTATTAATAATTGAGAAATCAGTCGTTAATAGCTGATAATTCATGTATTATTGACTGATAAATGATTTAGTGCTACTTGAAAGAACAGGGTAATTGAAATGCCTGATATGGTCGAATGAATCGAATCATGTGGTTCATTCACTCCAATCAAAGGAGCTTTTGTTAGTTTCATACGCTTGAAACCTTTGGTTTCATGCGGTGAAACTATAGTTTCCAAGCAATGAAACTAAAAGTTTCAAGTAATGAAACCAATAGTTTCAAGCGTATGAAACTCTTATTGGAACTTTTGTTGTATTTTATTGTAAGGTTAATATAGGATAACAGGCAGTTTTATCCGGAGAAAAGTTTGTGCCTCGTCATATTTTATCGTACCTTTACAGGACTTAAACGATAAACAATATTGGTAGATAAACAGACAAAAAAATAGAATGAAAATAACTTTAATCAGACAAGACAGTGGGAGTGGAAAAGAAGCTCTGAGCATATGTGAAGCAGGTACATTATTCAACAAAATGAAAACGGAAACAAAATCGGGACACATTACGGCTTTGCGAGAACTTATACCGATGCTGGAAGGTACGTACAGTCAGTACGAACATATAGACAAATTGCCATATATCTATTCTGCTGTAGAATATACCCGCACCAAAGAAGGCGAACGAAAAATGAAACAATATAACGGCTTGGTACAGTTGGAAGTGAAGCGGCTGGCAGGCTTGTCCGAAATGGAATTCGTGAAGCGGCAGGCGGCACTTTTGCCTCAGACCTTTGCCGCTTTTTGCGGTTCCAGTGATCGCAGCGTGAAGATATGGGTACGTTTTGCCTTACCGGATGACAGAGGACTGCCCGAAAAAGAAGCGGAAGCGGAATTATTTCATGCCCATGCCTACTGGCTGGCGGTGAAATGCTACCAACCGATATTACTTCCTTACGATATTGCCCTGAAAGAACCTGTGCTGACACAGAAGTGTCGCATGACACTGGATGAATCTCCTTATTATAATCCTGATGCAGTGCCGTTCTGTCTGGAACAACCGCTCACGATGCCCGGTGAAGAAACTTTCCGGCAGCGCAAACAGGGTGAGAAGAATCTCTTATCACGGCTGCAACCGGGATATGAGTCTGCGAAAACCTTCACGAAGATTTACGAGGCAGCATTGAACCGTGCGTTTCAGGAAATGGAAAACTGGAAACGTGGAGATGATTTGCAGCCTTTGCTTGTACATCTTACCGAACAGTGCTTTAAGTCTGGCATTCCCGAAGAAGAAGCAGTCCGACAGACACTCATTCATTATTATCGGGAAGAGGATGAACGGACCATACGTTCGACGATTCATAATCTTTATCAGGAATGCAAGGGGTTTGGCAAGAAAAGCAGCATAGGCAGGGAACAGGAGACGGCTTTTCTGATGGAAGAATTTATGAACCGTCGTTATGAATTTCGTTATAATACCGTGCTGGATGATCTGGAATACCGTCAGCGTGATTCCATTCACTTCTACTTTAAGCCTGTAGACAAACGTGTGCGCAACAGTATCTCTATCTGTGCTTTGAAAGAGGGCATCAATGCCTGGGATCGTGATGTAGACCGTTTTCTGAATTCGGAATATGTTCCGTTGTACAATCCTGTAGAAGAATATCTTTATGATGTCGGTCGTTGGGACGGGAAAGACCGTATTCGTGCATTGGCCGGACTGGTTCCTTGTACGAATCCGTATTGGAGGGAGTTGTTTTACCGTTGGTTTCTGAGCATGGTGGCGCATTGGAGAGGATTTGACAAACAGCATGCGAACAGTACTTCACCATTGCTGGTCGGTGCACAAGGAACACGTAAATCCACATTTTGCCGGGACTTGATACCGCCTGAGCTTCGGGGTTATTATACGGATAGTATTGATTTCAGCCGCAAACGGGATGCGGAAATGTATCTGAATCGTTTTGCGCTGATCAATATTGATGAGTTCGATCAGGTGACTTTGACTCAGCAAGGCTTCTTGAAGCATATTCTGCAAAAGCCGGTAGTCAATCTTCGTAAGCCGCATGGAAGTTCGGTGCAGGAGTTGCAGCGTTATGCTTCATTTATTGCAACAAGCAATCAAAAGGACTTGTTGACCGATCCTTCCGGCAGCCGCCGTTTTATTTGCATTGAAGTAAAGGATACGATCGATACGGCACGTCCTATCGATTATCAGCAATTGTATGCGCAGGCGATGTACGAAATTTATCATGGCGAACGATACTGGTTTGATGATAAGGATGAGGCTATCCTGACACAGGCTAACCGGGAGTTTGAACAGACTCCGCCGGCTATTCAGTTGTTCTATCACTACTTCAAAGCTGCCAAAGAGGATGGGGAAGGGGAGTACTTGTCTCCGGTAGAGATTTTGGATTATCTACAGAAAAGAGCGACTATCACATTGTCTTCGGGGAAGGCGTACCATTTCGGAAGGCTGCTTCAGAAGGAGAAGATTCCCTGCAAACATACGAATAAGGGGACGGTGTATCTGGTTGCCAAACTATAAAAGAGCAGGGGAGAAAGGTGACAATAGAAAGTTGAAATCTTCTATTGTCACCTTATTATCACCGGCTATTGTCACTCGTTACTTGTTGATTTAAAGGTGGTTGGGATGAAAAGTGACAAGTGATAATAAGAATAGTAGCGAAATTTTATAAGAGTATGCCTCTCTTGGTGCATTGATAAGCTCCACTATATTTATTTTAAGTCAATTTTCTTTATTGCATAGATTAGCTTATTAATATACTGGAACAAACAGTTGCATTACTGTTTCTTATTTCGCTGTATTCAAATAAAAAGGTTGTCCATCCTTTGTTATTCCTTCTGCTGAAATAATCATCTTTTTGCATGTAGCGTTGTTGTAAAACTGTATAGATGCATTTCCATTCTTATCCGTTTTAATATCCGGATTCCAATATAAGGTACGCCTGTGATCCGGTTTATCCGGTAGTTGCATACTGTAATCCGGTGAATAGAATTGTACGGGTGGTGCATATCCATAGAAGTAGCAACGGTCGCCTACCATGTCGGGAAGATATTCTTTTTTTGACCGTTGTGTGTAGTTTATATAAAAATCCCATTTACCGGAGTGGGCTTCTGTTTTGCCTATGAGACGTGAACGGTCCCTGATATCAAAATAGCCACATATCGTTTTCAATCTTTTAAAACTAAGTATATCCCTTCTTCTAATTTTGTCTGAGGATGATAAGTGAGAATCGGGATAGTATTGCTCAATATCTTCACCGTTTCCACTGCAAATATGAGTAGTTCCCGACAATATACCCTTTAATGGTGAAACAAGTTCTGTAATGTAAAGAGGTATTGTAAATGTGGATCTGTTGAATTCGTATCCAAAATCATTGATATAGTCTATTGCTTCAATAAAGTCATAACAAAAATCAGGTTTTGTGAAATCTATCTTAATTTTGCCTCTGTCTTTAATAGTAACCTGGTCAATGGATTGTTCGAGAAAAGAAAATGTCGATAATTCCTTCTCATGTGTTTCATAATAATTATATTGTTTAGGCAGCGGAGAAAATACACGGTCTTTGCAAACATAGTGGTCATAGAAAAAGGAATCTCCTCGCTTGTGATAATCCAGTTCTTTTCTTATTTTGTCTTTATTTTTGTATGCTTGAATGAACATGGTATGTTTACCATAGATTTGAACTACATCGAAGGAGAAGTCACCATTTTTAGTTTGCTGAACTGCATCATAGGTATAGCCGTCAGGATAGCATATTTGACAACGAACAAAAACTTCTTTGTTCCATTTCTTTAGTTCGCCGCTTGAACTTCTTCTTTTATAGACAGTTCCTTTTACTTGTAGTTTCTGTTCTATCGGATAGTGTGGTTTGAATGTTTTTACTCCTGCCATGGTTTGCCAGTCATATCGTCTCCATCCCTGAATCATCATTAATAAATCCAGGGCTTTGCGGTGATGCAGGTCTTGAGATTCGAAATAATATTCCGGTGACTGTATAAAACCTCGTATTTCTGAAGACAATAGCAGATTCGTGAGAATATTTCCTTGGCTGTAGTGTAAATCTTCCATATCATTATCTCTGACTGCTACGGAAAATGATGTTTCCGGAAGACTTTTACCATTCCTGTCTTGTATTTTGAATGAATATTTTTCAGGATGGTATGGTTGGTGGTTGTCTTTTATAGCGTGATCATGTAAAGTGATGGACACTGTTTCTTGTTTTCTGACAAAGAATAATCGATCTGCAAAGATATGTCCTGCACGATCAAAGACTGTTAGCTGGTGTACGCCTTGTTGAAGAGAATCAGTGTTGAAGCATAGTTGGAAACGGTCCTTGATACCGAGTGACTGGTAATGGACAGGTTTTCCTCCTTGTTGCAAAGTTATAAACAAGGGAGATGTGATATTTTTGGAAAGAATTTGGATATTTATCTGATTCTCATTTATATCAGCCTGCAAGGCTACTCCTGCTTTCTCAGGTGTGGGCAAAGGATATTCATATATTTGGTTTTGATCGGAAATTGTTAAGTGGCAATTTTTTAATCCTATTTCCCAATGGAGGTGATTGATATTGAAGGTTCCCCGTCCGTTGTGTACTACTTGTAGTGTATCCAGAACTTTATAATTGTTGGTTTCTATGAGTATGTATTTGGGAGCGATTATTTTCTCTTCCTTATCACGTAATTCAAAGGCAATTCTATTATCAATTTCTTCGATCAGATGTCCGCCTTCAGGATAAAAACCAACTTTAATACGCTGTTTCTCTTCCTTTGGAGATGATCTGTTAATACGTGGGCGTGTCCGCATTTGTTTGGTTGGGTATTCTTCATTTTCTATGGCATTGTATACGGGAAGTACGCGAGAAAAAATAGAAGGAACTTCACTCGTACGTTTTTCTACATTTTTAAAATCACTTAAGATACTTCCGTCTTTGTACAGGAAATTCTCGATAAGAAGCGGGCTTGTTATCCTTCCGAAATTCAGCATCCAGGCTGTGTATGCGCGCACTTCATAATATCCGGCATTTAAGGTGTCCGGAAGATAGAAGTTTCCTGAACACATTCCTTCTTCTATATAATGCCTGTTGCGTTTCACCAGAATTCCTTCTTGGCTTAATAGGTCAACATAAAGCACTTTGCTTTTCACTTCTGGAATTAGAGTTTCGGCATTCACTATATGAGCTTTATACCAAATTGATTCCTTCATGAAATAGGAAGTGTTGTCGAAGTGTAGATAGACTTTTTCCTGCGGATGGAGGGCGGAAAAAAGTGATATGTTTTGATAAAGTGAATCAGTTTCCTTTTCATCTTGTGATATTGGGGATGCGCATAGAGAAAAAGGAATTCTGATGATGAAATATAATATGATAACTAAATGTTTATTTAGCATGAGTCTCTTTACTCTTTTGTTATAATTGGTATCCCACTGTCACTCAGTCCTTCCGCACTGATCTTCATCCGCCTACACGTAGTATTATTATAGAAACTAATTTGCGCTTTGCCTTGACTGTCGGTTTTTACTTCCGGATTCCAATACAGGGTACGGCGAAAATCAATGTCACCGGGTACACTATTGCTATGATCTATGTGATAGAACCTTTTCACCTGAGAATAACCATCATAAAAAGTGTGGCGGATTCCTTTCTGATAACCGTCGTGTAAACCGTCATTGTATGGATGGACCATGATGATGACAGGGGTGTGGAGTAGTGAAGCTACTGTTGGCAAGTCTATATCAGACGGAGATGCGGCTTCTATTCCCTCTTCTTTGATTTTCTTGACAGCCCACAGTTGTGCATACTGATCATAAAGAGTTATTTGCCGGATATTCTCAATGGGCATCTGTTCTGGTGGTAGCCCCCTTGCAGGGTAGCGTGTTGATCCTTTTTGGATATCGAAGAAGTAAACAATGTCTTTGCCGGCATATTGATAAGGACCGTCTGCACTATCTTTTCTAAGGTGGGGTATATTGTTCTCCATATATTCTCCTAAAGTACCGGGATAATTTTTTCCCGAGTCCATTAGTTTGTTGACATCCTTTTCCACATCATAAACAAATTCCGGAGATATTTCTTTTCTTATTCGCTGCTTTTTAATGATAACTTGCGGCAGATATTGCATCTCATCAACAGAATGTTGTTTTAAGCTATCCTCAAACTCGTCAGAGAACACTGTAACCGTATCTTTCACCAGTAAATCGGGGTAGGAGTAGCTGCGTGGAACACTGCCGACGGCGTGACCGTGCGCGAACAGACCAAGGAGTTCGTCAAGGAGCGCTGCCGCACCGACCATGCTTTCCGCCAGAAAACCCTGCACGCACTGCAGGAGAGCGGCATCGATGGCTGGCGGCCCGTCCACACCGGGCGCGGCAGCTTTGCAATTACAAACGAGGAAGAATGAATCATGAAGACTCAACCTTTTGAAAAACACGTCTGGGCCGAGATCGACCTCGATGCCCTGCGGCATAACTTCCGGGCCGTCAAAGCCCGGGCCGGTGACCTGCCGCTGTGCGCGGTGGTCAAGGCCGACAGCTATGGCCACGGCGCTGTGCAGTGTGCCCGCGTTTTTGCGCAGGAGGGTGCAGCATGGCTGGCAGTGAGCTGCCTGACCGAGGCCGTGCAGCTGCGTCAGGACGGGCAGACTCTGCCTATCCTTATTTTGGGCCATGTTCAGCCGGAGTACGCCCAGACCCTCATCCACGAGGATATCACCGTAGCGTGCTACTCCACCGAGCAGGCGCAGAACCTTTCCGCTGCTGCCGTAAAGGCAGGCGGCAGAGTAAAGATCCACCTCAAGGCAGATACCGGCATGGGCCGCATCGGCTTTGCCCTGCGCACCGATTTTGATGCCGCCATCCGCGAAATGCTGGCGGTCTGTGAGCTGCCGGGCCTTGAGATGACCGGCCTGTTCCAGCACTTCTCGGTGGCCGACGACACCGCCGAAGAGAACGTTGCCTACACCGCGGAGCAGCACGCACTGTTCGTCAGAGCGTTCCATGCGCTCAAGGCGGCAGGCCGCGAGCCACAGACCGTCCACTGTGACAACTCTGCGGGCGTGATGCTGCACCCGGACTGGCCCGAGGGATTGGCCCGGGAGCGCTGCATGGCGCGGCCCGGCATCATCCTCTACGGCTACGACCCCAGCGACGAGGTGCGCTTTGGGCAGTTCCGGCCGGTGATGACCCTCAAGACCGTGGTGAGCATGGTCAAGGAAATGCAGCCCGGTCAGAGCGCCAGCTATGGCCGCCGCTTCACCGCCGATAAGCCCACGCTGGTGGCCACCCTGTGCACCGGTTATGCGGACGGTTATCCCCGCCAGCTGAGCTGCGGCAAGGGCATCGTGGAGATCCACGGCAAGGCCTGCCCGGTGCTGGGCCGCGTGTGCATGGACCAGTTCATCGTGGACCTGCACGGATCCGCCGCCGAACTCGGCGTTCACGAGGGCGACACGGTCGAACTGTTCGGCCCGGGCCGCGGCGAGGATTACGTTGAGCCTACCGCCGACGATTGGGCCCGCGCCGCCGACACCATCAGCTACGAGATCTTCACCTGCCTGCGCAACCGCATCCCGCGCCTTTACGAGCATGCCGCCGAAGTACTGCCCGCCGCCGACCTCGCCAAGCTCGACCCCGCCACGCTGCTATAAGGTGCATTACCGCCATACGGTGGCACCCCGTAATCCCTTCTTCCCGAATATGTGCCGTTGACATGTGCTGAGCGTCACATATTCGGGAAATCGGCCCCAATCTCCCGAATATGTGCTGTTGAGTTGACGTCAGTGGCACATATTCGGGAAGTCGGGATTACTGCGGCCGATATGTGTGCCTATGCTTGGAATATGGAAACGACTTTGGATGGGGAACAGGTGCTGAGCGATGAGGGCTACAGCGCCTTCGACGAGGAGCGATGGGCACCCGAGCCGCCCAAATCCAAGTCGCGCACGGCTTTCGAACGCGATCGCGCGCGACTGATTCATTCGTCCGCTTTGCGGCGTTTGGGCGCGAAAAGCCAGATTCTGATTGCCGGTACCGACGATTTCGCCCGCACTCGACTGACGCATACGCTGGAAGTCGCCCAGATCGGTCGCCAAATCGGCGCATTGCTCGGCTGTGATCCGGACGTGGTCGACTGCGCCTGTCTGGCCCACGACCTTGGTCACCCGCCGTTCGGGCACAACGGGGAGCGTGCGCTCGCCGACATCGCCAGCAATATCGGCGGCTTCGAGGGCAACGCACAGACCATGCGTATCCTGACCCGGCTCGAACCCAAGATCTTTCACCCGGACGGGCGTTCGGCCGGCGTGAACCTGACCCGTGCGGCCTTGGATGCGGCCGTCAAATACCCGTGGACCTTGGCCGAAGCCGACCGACACCCGAAGGGGGAGCGGTCGAAGAAATTCTGCGTCTACCCGGATGACGAACCGGTGTTCCGCTGGCTCAAAATCGGCGCGCCCCAGGCCGCCAAACCCATGGAATGCCAGATCATGGACCTTTCGGACGATATCGCCTACTCCGTGCATGACGTCGAGGATTCCATCGCCACCGGCGCGTTCGATCCGATTGTGCTCGCCGATCCGAAGATGCTGGACCACATCATCGAGCAGACGCGCGCATGGTATGGGGCGAAGTGGGATGCCGACAAGCTGCTGGCCGCGTTCATGCGATTGCGCCGAGAGCATTTGTTCCCTGCACATTTCAATGGTTCGCGCGAATCGTTGGCGCAGCTTAAGAACATTACGTCCGATTTGATCGGCCGCTTCGCATGGTCGGTGGAGAACGCGACCCGCGACACGTACGGCGACGGGCCTCTGACCCGGTATTCGGCGAACGTGGTGATCCCCGAGGAGACCAGCTACGAAATCGTGGCGCTCAAGGGCATCGCCGTGTACTTCGTCATGGCGCCTCGCGAGCGCGAGCCATTCCATCAGGAGGAGCTCAAGATCGTATCGGATTTGGTCGATGTGCTTATGGCCGATTCGCCGCTCCCATCCGACGCTTTGGAAAGCCAGTTCCTGGCCGATTGGAATGAATCCACCAATGACAACGAGCGCCTGCGCGTCGCCATCGATCAGGTCGCAAGCCTGACCGACAACTCCGCTCTGGCCCTGCACTCCATCTTGTGCTGAGGGCGTGTTGGACGGGTGCTTCCCTCAGTCTCGCTGCGCGAGCCAGCTCCCCTCGGGTGAGGGGAGCTGTCGCTGTAGGCGACTGAAGGGAGTTTCGCGGAAGAAATGATAACCGACGGTAAAAATTTACCGTGTCTCAGGTGAGGCGGTACTCTAGAGACTTATGGTCGGAATGATTAAGAAAGAAGATGTCGAGAAGGTGCGCGCCGCCGCGGACCTGTATGACATTGTATCTGCGACCGTAACGCTTAAGCCCTCCGGCACCGGCACCTTCGTGGGCCTGTGCCCGTTCCACGACGAGAAAACCGGCAGCTTCAACGTGCGTCCCTCGCTCGGCGTGTGGCACTGCTTCGGCTGCGGCTTGGGTGGCGACGTATTCAAATACGTCGAACAATCCGAAAACATCGACTTCCGCGAAGCCGTGGAACTGCTCGCCGACAAGTACCATATCGAGCTGCACTACGAGAACAGCGGCAACGGCCCGGCGCGCGAGAACACCGGCTCCAAGCGCACGCGACTGCTGGA
>ENA-ORRU01001554-ORRU01001554.1-human-gut-metagenome-genome-assembly--contig:-NODE-1554-length-13637-cov-5.573553_pt1 | contig 13637 bp, 8 predicted proteins | sample MGYA00242184_ERZ509151 | MGnify/ENA primary metagenome ERZ509151 (study PRJEB26280, sample SAMEA2338667) | human gut metagenome | biome: human gut; feature: human-associated habitat; material: faeces... | reverse complement strand
CTTTTCTCATATATGCTATCGTCCGTACGTTAAGAATGTGTGTTAAACAACTATTTATTTTTCTTTCCCGCAAACTTTATCTTAATAGCCTGCTTAGCTCCATAAGGAAGAATATACTTAAGCTTATCTTCACTCTTTCTCATAGTACTGCATTCTGGAAGTTCTCTGTTAAGGTGTATGGCATCGAATTCGCACTTTGTAGTACATATACCACATCCGATACACTTGTTAGGATCTACTACTGATGCTCCACATCCAAGACATCTTGCTGTTTCCTTCTTAACCTGTTCTTCTGTGAATGTAAGCTTTGCATCCTTAAACGACTTCTTATGGTTAAATGAAGTATCTGTTCCTGGAACCTGTCTGCTGCTGTTATCATAGCTTTCTATACGGATATTATTCTTATCAAGCTCTATGAACTCTCTTCTGTTACGTCCTATAGTAAGCGAACTATGTGGCTGTACGTATCTGTGAATAGATATTGCAGCTTCCTTACCCGCTGCAATAGCATCTATGGCAAATCTTGGTCCTGTATACACATCACCACCGATAAATATATCTGGATCTGTTGTCTGATATGTAAGCTTATCTGCTTTCACTCTCACTCCATCAACCTGAACCTTAGTACCTTTAAGAAGCTCTCCCCATATAGTAGACTGACCTATACTTAAAAATACATGACGACAGTTTATTGTTTTCAAATCGTTCTCATCATACTGTGGATTAAACCTTCCATCCGCATCTTTTACAGATATACATCTCTTAAGGACTATTCCTGTTACATGTCCATCTTCTGTGAGTATTTCTTTAGGTCCCCAGCCACAGTCAAGCTTAACACCTTCTTCGAGTGCTTCTTCCACTTCTTCCTCTGATGCCGGCATACCTTTTCTATCCTCAAGACAGAACATAGATACATTATAATCACCTACTCTTGTACTTGTTCTTGCAACATCAATAGCAACATTACCACCACCGATTACAACAACATCACCTTCAAGTGGATATTCGTGAGTATAACCAGCCTGTTTTAAGAAATCAACAGCAGATACAACACCATCGGCATCTTCTCCTGGTATTCCAGCCTTTCTTGAACCCTGACATCCAATAGCTATATAGAAAGCCTTATAGCCCTGCTTCTTTAACTCGTCTATTGTAATATCCTTACCGACTTCAACACCTGTTTTAATATCAACGCCCATCTTATGTATAACGTCTATCTCTGCTTCTACAACATCCTTTTCAAGCTTAAATGATGGAATACCATACACAAGCATACCACCTGCTTTTTCATTTTTCTCAAAAACTGTTGGCTTATAACCTTTTTCTGCAAGATAGAATGCACATGAAAGTCCTGCCGGTCCACCTCCAATTATAGCAACTTTTTCATCAAAGCTGCCCTTTGTTGATGGCACAACTTTCTTAGGTATATAACGTGTATCCGCCTTAAGATCCTGCATAGCTATGAATTTCTTAACTTCATCTATAGCAATAGCCTCATCTATAGTTCCTCTTGTACACGCATCCTCACATCTCCTGTTACATACATGTCCACACACTGCAGGAAACGGATTTTCTTTCTTGATAAGCGCAAGTGCATCAATAAACCTGCCCTGTGCAGCCATCTTAAGATAGCCCTGGACTGCTATATGTGCTGGACAGGCTGTTTTACAAGGTGCTGTACCTGTATCATAACAGTTAATCCTGTTCTTATCCCTGTAGTCCTCAGACCACATATGTGGTCCCCATTTCTGTTCTGATGGAAGCGGCATCTTAGGATACTTTACTTCTTCTCCTGCTTTAGTACATAACTTCTGTCCAAGCTTCACTGCACCAGCAGGACAATACTCTACACATCTTCCACAGGCAACACAGTTTTCCTTTGTAACCTCTGCCACATATGCCGAACGTGACATATTAGGCGTGTTAAATAGCTGTGATGTTCTAAGTGCATAACATACGTTAACATTACAGTTGCATATGGCAAATATTTTATCCTGCCCATCTATGTTGGTAATCTGATGAACAAAACCATTATCCTCTGCCTTCTTAAATATCTCAAGTGCTTCTTCCTTAGTGATGTATCTTCCACCCTTACCTGTTTCAACAACATAATCTGCCATATCACCTACTGCTATACACCAGTCTGCGGGATCATCAGCGCATCCCTCATCATATGTTTTTCTTGACTTACGGCATGAACATGGACTTGCCGCATATTTTCCATCATACTTGTCTAACCAGTAGGATATCTTTTCCAGCGAAACAGCCTGGTTATTCATATCAATAGCTTTCTCAACTGGTATAACATGCATGCCTATACCTGCTCCTCCTGGTGGCACCATAGGAGTTATCTTTTCAAGTGGAAGACGACTCATACGTTCAAAGAATCTTCCCATCTCAGGATGTTCTTCAAGCACTGTTGAATTCATATTGGTAAACTCTGCACTTCCGGGTACAAACATCGGAAGTACATACTGCTTCTCATGTTCAGGATTCTCCCAGTTATACTCTAACAACCCATTAAAAGACATCTGTTCAAGCTGCTTTTCAAGTTCTTTTTCATCCATGCCTGTTATCTTAACCATCTGTTTAAGAGTTTTAGGCTTACGCACCCCCATCTTTAAGGCTATTTCTGCCTGCTCATCTGTACATATAGGTGCAAGTCCCCAATATTCCGGACTATCTGCTGTCAGTTTTTCAAAGCCTAACTTTATAGGCACTCTGTCAGTTATCATTTTGCCAAGTCTTAAAACTGGCTCTCTTACCGGAAGTTCCGGATGAGGATTTTTAAATTCTTCTTTACTCATAAATATCCTTTCCTCCTAATATACTTCTAAATACTTATATATGCTTCTATTATTGTTTCCACTCAGCTACATGTTTCTTCAGCCATTCAGTCCATTCCTTCATGCCTTCGCCCGTTTTAGCAGATATAGGAATAACCTCCGCCTTTGGATTTCTCATTGCTATATATTCTTTACACTTATCAATATCAAAATCAAAATAAGACATAACATCAATCTTGTTAATAAGAACTACATCACATACTGAGAACATAAGTGGATATTTAAGTGGTTTATCATAACCTTCTGGTACTGAAAGTATCATGACATTCTTTACCGCTCCTGTATCAAACTCCGCCGGGCATACAAGATTTCCCACGTTTTCTAATATAACAAGATCAACATCACTTATATCAAGCTCTTCTATTCCCTGTCTTGACATATCCGCATCAAGATGACACATTCCACCAGTATGAAGCTGTATAGCTTTGGCACCTGTATCTGCAATAGTCTTCGCATCAACATCCGAGTCAATATCCGCTTCCATGACGCCTATCCTTATATCCTCCTTTAACAGCTCTATAGTTTTTGTTAAAGTGGTGGTCTTTCCAGAACCAGGAGATGACATCAGATTTAAAAAAAACTCTCCTTTTTTCTTAAGTTCTTCTCTTAAAAGTGCAGCACGCTCATCATTGCTTTCAAAAACACTTTTTTTCACCTCGATAACTCTTACGTCCTTCACTATATACCTCCATAGCATATTATAAGATATAGTATACATCTTTTACATAAAAAAAGCCAGCACATTGATAATGCTGACTTTATAACCTGTGTTATAACTAACTTTATTAATATACTGGCATATTATGATGTCGGGGTCAAAAGCCCCCGACTTTAATACCTACGAATTGTTCCGTGCTACGCACTCCCACAATTCTCCCCAATATTCGCATATCGTGGGATTATATGCAAAAATGACTGCAATGGTATTATAACTTACACCATTGCAGTCTTTGCCGATACACCTTAAGACTATATCCATCCCTGTTATTCCTGCTTGTGAAACCCTTCTCTTGCTTTACTGTTTCACATTTTCACTTTTTCACCGCTACACCCCTACACTGTTTCACTTTTTCACTGTTTCACTATTTCACTGCTTTTTTATAATTATATACCAGTATTATTTCCATTATTAGAAATACTATGATAAACAGCAGTACACTCTTTAACCCATACCCATATGAATCAAACATCCTGTTTATATCCATTGCGGCTATTATTGACATTTTCTTTGCCAATCCTACACCAAGCACATATAAGACATGTGGGATGAGCATACACAGTGATATGATTACTGACACCTTATAACTAAATCTGTACGATACCATATATGCTATAACTGCTATAACTATCAGCCATAATAACCTGCATATATAATTAATGATAATATACGAACGTATACTTATATCAAACGGAAAATCTGCGAATTTCTGCAGACACAATATACTTTTATCAATCTGGTTATAGCTGTAGCAGCGTGTTATGTTATATATATTAATGCCAGCAGCAAGCCCCCATATAATGACCGCCAGCATAACAATCTTTGACAGCTTGATCCACCACAGCTTCTTTCTTTTTCCTGCTGTTCTTATATGCATATTCATTCCCTGCTGCCGCTCTGAGGCATAATCTCCTGCCGCTATCAGTATAATGATAACAACGGATATCAGATTCATTGTTTCATTGTTAGAATACAGCCTGCTTCCAAATATATCATCATAATTATATGGATTAACTATAACCGCATCTGCCTCACGGGACTCGTTTATATTTTTAACATAATCATATTCATTCTGCATTATGTCCACTGTACCAAGAAGCTTTGTGGCGTTTTCCTTCTCATAAGAGCCATCTTCTTTACTGTCCCGCACCAGCACAGCCTCATCTCTTAATGCCTCAATATAATCACTGACCTCCTTATCTGCCTCATGCCCATCGAATTCCACATAAAAACTGTTAAGCTTATATGTCTTGTTATTACTGCCATAATCTATGCCCTTCATAACCTTAGCCGATGTAAACAGATATATCCCTGCCAGTATAAAAAAAATCCCCTTCTGTACTATCATTGTTTTATAGATTTCCATAACATATAAAGGCATAACAGACACAATCTTCTGATTAGACCGGCTTATCTTTACCGCAGCAGCTTCTATGACACTCTTTTGCCTGATTGTATATTTTAATGAATAAGCAATCACATTTCCAGTCAGTCCTGAAGCAAGTAAAACAGCTGTAAGAATCCACGTTGTTGTACTTATATCTGTTATAAAGCCGTCTCTTCCCCAGTTCTCATACATAAGATAAGAGCCTCCAGGGAATATTATATTGAATACGTTAATATACTTAAGACTGTTAAATGTACTGTTATACTGTATTCTGCCATACAGCATATATTCGCATAAAAGCACTGCTATAAGCAGCGTAACTGCTATCTTATAATTATTCACAAGGTTTATCATAAGATATATCAAAAGACTTATGGCAGTCATGGCGCAGGCATATACTAATGCATATATAACAAAAATCCGATTTACACTAACAGCATAAGGAAACATACTAAACATTTTCGAATTCTGTATACAACAAGTTCCATCAACACCATATATTTTTGCATATATACCATATGTTATTGAATTAAACAGACATGATAATATTATATTAAATACTATAATAATAAAGCATCTTATAACAGGCAGAAATATTCTTCCTCTCCTGCTTGTTCTTACAAGCACATATACTCCGTTGTCGCTCTCTTCTGTAAAATGTATTATGATAACCGTCATCATAATCACGTAGATAAGCGGTATAGCTCTATTATTAAGAAGCTGCTCAATAGCTGCTGTGTTTGTATTATTAAAAGCCACATCTGCTTTTTCAAGCTTTTCTTTATCTTTTAACTGCTTATTGGCATTAAGGATATAATAGCTGTCTGTATCACCAAAAAGTGTGCTATCTGCTATTCTGTTATAATTTTTAGACTTGATGTTGTCCGCACTATTGTCATAATAGCTGTTATAAGACTTCACGTACTTTTCCTTATTCTCAACAAGCTCTGCTGCTTTGTTTATATACTCGCTATCTTCTTCCTTATATGTATCATATGCGGCTGTCAGCTTACTGGCTGTCAGACCTACCCTGTCTTCTTTAATCTTGTCATAATCATTGATAATCTGTCTGTAATATCTATATGTCACAGCATCATTGCTGCTGTTAACCTGATAAATACATATGCTTATAACCGCTGCCAGCGCACATATTATACACAGAATGCTTTTCTTTATTATTCTTATCAGTTCCATAGGCTTTCTCCAACTACTCTGGTGTTATCTGCTGCCACTGCATGCTTGTGCTTCCTATCTGTGACTTATCAAGAACCGCAGTTACACATATACGTGCTCCACCCTTCTTTTTCTTTGCCGCCTCTTTATCAATAGCCTCTATCTTATCTTTTTCCTCCTGTGACAGTTCCATACCTGCTACATCCGCTCTGGCAGTTGTTACAAGCATGCACCTTTCATCACCGCCTTTATAGTCAAGAGTTATATTACCTGAAGAATTCTCATTAGTTTTATTCAGTACAACCGTTTCATCAACATTTCCATCTGTATCAAATATATAAATATAATTGTCATAGGCTGCCCGTTTTTCTTCTATGCTTTTTCCCACTAATTTAGAAATATTAACTCCTCTGTATACATACAGATGTTTTCCATCATATCCATAAAAATGTATGTAATTCTCATCCCCAATTTCTTTAAACTGCGAAACCTGCTCATTTTTAATTTCTTTTTTCTCCTGCTTTGCTTCCTCTGTAGTTCCCTCAATATCCAATGTAAATATATCTTTTATCTCTCCGTTGTCCAGATTTAACTTTCTTATAATATATTTATCCTCATTGGCACATGGGAAGTACATATTATTGCTTTTATCAAAGCTGACTTCACTGTTCCAGTTTAAGATTGAATCAGCTATGTCAGGATATTGTTCATTCATATTGTAAAGTCTCTGCACATTTTCTGTATTTATATCAAGCACCTCAACATAATATATACTTTCTCCCACGGATATACCACTGTTCCAGTTTATATATACTTTATCTCCTATACCATACAATACTATAAGTTCAAGATAGTTATATGTACTTTCATATGTCTTTATAATATGAGGCTGGCTGTCATCCGATAACGATACCGAACACAGCATGATTGTGTTATTACCTGCTAACATATAATACAGCTTTCCATGGCTTATACATGCATTGTTTTTATTTCCATTGACAGAATAACCATCTATGGACAATGTTTTTTCCTCTTTCTTATCTCTCATAGTCTTATTATAAGAAACAAGTATATCCTTCTCAGCAGTCTTTTCTATCATATATATTCTCTGATTGTGATACCATATCTTACTACTAAGACACATATCTGATGATATATATGCCTCACAGTCTTTTGTCTTATGATCACAATCAATATCGGAACACAGTGGAATAGCCTCCTGTTTAACCATATCATAGTAATACATGTAGCTATTCGTATTGTCACTGACTCCTGATGCACCAGCTATATAGTAGTAACCTGTCTCTGCTGCCGCTGCACTGTCTGACATATAATATTGCGGCTCATTGTCATCATATACATATGATGCATACTTATAATCTACGTCTGTCTTTCCGCTATCAGATGTTTTACTGCTGCATGCCATCACTGCTGACAAACAGCCTATAATCAGTGTAATCACGCTCACATCTACCAATATCTTTTTTATTGATTTCTTCATAAAAACCACCGTCCTTTTCCACGTTTATTTCTGTACTTGACAGGTTTGTGCCAAATATATGCAGACACACCCGGCATATTGACCTTTGGTCTGAACATCATAAGCTTATGTATATATTACAGATACGCAGCTGGAAAAGTGACATGTATTATAAAAAAAAATAATGGTGCTACATCATATAGCACCATTATCATATAAGAATTTTATGCCTGCCTTCCAAGATCAAACGCCTTATGATTAAGCTCCCTGAACTTCTCTGGTACGATTGCATCTATAGCTGCACTCCAGTCCTCATAAGGTATATCATCAAAATATTCTGATAATCTTCCCATAAGCACAATATTAACAGCCTTAGATGAACCAGCCTCCTCAGCTATTGATAAGAAATCCTTTGCATCAACCTTAGCACCAGCTTCCTCCAGCTTCTTAACAATATCTGCCGGGTATTCTGCTGCACCTGTTATAACAGGCATAGGATCAACCTCCTGTGTGTTGGTGATAATCTGTCCACCAACCTTAAGATATTCTATCCAGCGTTCAGCCTCAAGCTTCTCGAAAGAAAGAATATAATCAGCTTCTCCCTTATCTATAACTGGTGAATATACTTTTTTACCAAATCTTACATAGGTAACAACGCTTCCACCTCTCTGGCTCATACCATGTACTTCCGATACCTTGACATCATAACCCTGATGCATAAGCACATATCCTAACATCTTGCTGGCAAGCAGTGTTCCCTGTCCACCTACACCAACAATCATAATATTCTTAACTGAATCATTCATATATGTTCCTCATTTCTTATTAAAGCCTGATATTTATTGAATAAATCGGACTTTATATTCTGATAATAATGTAATCCTTAAATAGCCCCAAACTTACACATCTGTGAGCACACCTTACATCCTATGCAGAGTGTTGGGTCAATGTGTGCTTTCTTATCCTTAACTGCTATAGCAGGACAACCGATACTCATACACTGCTTACATCCAACACATTTGTCCTCATCAACACTTATAGGTGGCTTATGAACTGTGCCTTTTATCATAACACAAGGTCTGCGGCTTATGATAATAGATGGCTCCTTAGCTGCAAGCTCATCTGTTACAGCTTCTTCCACAGCCTTAAGATCATATGGATCAACCACTCTTACCCTGTTAAAGCCAAGTGCCTTGCACAGTGCTTCAAGGTCAACCTTACCTGCCGGCTCACCTCTAAGATTCTTACCAGTTGTAGGATTCTGCTGATGGCCAGTCATACCTGTTATGGAATTATCCAGAATAATAACAGTCGAGTTACTCATATTGTAAGAAATATCAGTTATGCCGGTCATACCAGAATGTATAAATGTTGAATCACCAATAACACCTACGCTGTTGCTTTCTCCTGCTTCTCCCATAGCCTTGTTAAAGCCATGAAGACCTGAACATGATGCTCCCATACACACATTTAAGTCCATAGCGTTAAGAGGGGCAACCGCACCAAGTGTATAACATCCGATATCTCCGTATACCATGCATTTTTTCTTTTTTAATATGTAGAATATACCTCTATGTGGACATCCTGCACACATAACAGGTGGTCGTGCCGGCAGATTCTCATCTATGCTCATGTGAGCAGGCACTTCCATACCAAGACATTCTCTTACAAGATTCTGTGAGAATTCCCCACATATAGGAAATGTATCTTTGCCAGATACCTTGATACCAAGCTGCTTACAATGATTCTCTATAATTGGATCAAGTTCTTCAAGAACTACTACTCTGTCAACTTTAGCTGCGAAATCCTTTATAAGCTTCTCTGGAAGAGGATTGATAAGTCCAAGCTTTAATATACATGCGTCCTCTCCTAATACTTCCCTTGCATACTGATAAGAAGTAGAATCTGTGATAATACCAACACTTGTATCTTTTCCCATCTCAACCCTGTTGAATTCACAATTCTCTGCATATTCTATAAGGTCTTTCGTTCTCTGCTCCACTCTTACATGTGCATTACGCGAATTAAGAGTCATCATAACTTTAGTTGGATCTTTCACATAAGGTACCTGTGCTGGCTCTACGCGTTCCTCTGTATCTACTATACTCTGTGAATGTGCTACCCTTGTAACCATCTTGAGGAGTACAGGAGTATTGAATTTTTCGGACATTTCAAATGCTTTTTTGGCAAACACTCTTGATTCTTCTGAATCAGATGGTTCAAGCATAGGAAGCTTGGCTGCTATGGCATAATGTCTTGAATCCTGCTCATTTTGAGATGAATGCATGCCAGGATCATCTGCCACACATACTACAAGACCGGCATTAAGTCCCTGGTATGATATAGTAAATAATGGATCTGCTGCCACATTAAGTCCGACATGTTTCATGGCACATGCTGCTCTTACGCCACCAAGTGTAGCTCCGTGCGCTGCTTCAAGTGCTACCTTTTCATTAGGTGCCCACTCACAGTATACTTCCTTGTAAGCTGCCGCCTCCTCTGTAATCTCTGTACTTGGCGTACCTGGATAGCTGGATATCACCTTACACCCAGCCTCATATAATCCTCTGGCAACCGCTTTGTTGCCTAACATCAATTCTTTCATATATTACTCCGTTCTTTTTTGTTACACTAATATTCATTTATACATGCTTTCTGCTATACACATTCCTGCGTATTTTCAATATTGCCTCATTTGCCAGTTTCTTTCTACATTCCACTTTTCCAACATATTATCAGCATGGCGAAATCTATTAATATACATCAATCAGCCCTGATTCTCCTTAGCAACCAGCTTATCAGCCCCATATATCTTACGAAGCTTAGGTTTCTCTATCTTACCTGTTGCATTACGTGGAATCTCAGCGAATATAATCTCCTTAGGTCTCTTATATCTAGGAAGCTCCATACAGAAATTCTCTATCTCTTCCTCTGTGCATGTAACTCCATCCTTTATCTCTATGATAGCTGCTGTCTTCTCTCCTAATCTTCTGTCAGGAAGACCGATAACCGCCGCATCCTTAATCTTGTGGAATCTTCTTAAGAAATCTTCTATCTGTACAGGATATATATTCTCTCCACCTGATACAATAACATCTTTCTTACGGTCAACAAGGAAGTAGAATCCATCTTCATCCTGCATAGCCATATCTCCTGTATACAGCCAGCCATCCTTAAGTACCTCCTTAGTAGCCTCCTCATTCCTGTAATAGCATGTCATAACGCCAGGTCCTTTTACACATAACTCACCTACTTCACCCTGACAGACCTCGTTATCATGCTCATCCACTATCTTACACTGCCAGCCATATCCTGGAATACCAATAGCACCAACCTTATGTATGTTTTCAACCCCAAGGTGAACACATCCTGGACCTGTAGATTCTGATAAACCATAGTTGGTATCATACTGATGATTAGGAAAATACTCTTTCCATCTTTTTATAAGTGAAGGTGGAACAGGCTGTGCCCCTATATGCATGAGTCTCCACTGCGACAGATTATAATCTGAAAGCTTAATCCTTCCTGAATCAAGTGCATCCAGAATATCCTGTGCCCAAGGCACTAACAGCCATACAATAGTGCAGTGTTCACTTGATACCGCAGATAATATCTGCTCCGGCTTGGTTCCCTTAAGAAGCACCGCCTTACTTCCTGCCACAAGACTTCCCATCCAGTGGAACTTAGCACCTGTATGATAAAGAGGCGGTATACACAAGAATGTATCATCTCTTCCTGTTGAATGATGCTTCTGCTCCATGATAGCTGCCTGTGTAAGACTCTGGTGCTTATGTAATATAGCCTTAGGAAAACCTGTAGTTCCAGAAGAAAAGTATATAGCACCATAATCATCCTCAGTTATCTTAACATCCGGCTCCTTGCTGGAGCAGTCTGCTACCAGTTCATGATAACTTTCTGCGAAACTTGGACAGTTATCACCAACATATATAAGAAGTCTTCCTCTTGATAATCTCTCTGCATTTACCTCTATTCTTCCGATAAAAGCAAAACCAAAAACTATAACATCAACCTGTGCAAGCTCGGCACAGTAATATATCTCATCCGAATCATAACGGAAGTTAAAAGGCACTGCGATAGCACCCGTCTTTAACACGCCAAAATATATAGGAAGCCATTCAAGACAGTTATACATAAGAATAGCTACCTTATCCCCTTTCTTAACTCCCCTGCTAAGAAGCATATTGGCAAACCTGTTAGCCTTTTCGTTAAATACACTCCATGTAATCTCACGCCTGTATGGCATGTTATTAATAGGCTGAATCAGATCGAACTCCTTCCAGGTCGTTCTTCTAGTATCCTTCTCATCAGGATTAAGCTCAACTAGAGCTACCTCATCCGGGTATAACTCGGCATTTCTTACTAAATAATCTGTTACTGGCATAATATTTTCCTTCCTGCTATATAAATACATGTATCAGACTCATATATATACGGATTCTCTTTCGTATTCATAGCTCATACATCGTATCTTTATAAAACTTCATTAAATAATAGAATACCACATTTTGCACAATAAAAAAAGAGCTGCAGGGCAACTCTTTAGTTAAATATACCATTATACATTAATCACCAACATACTCATTTATAACCTCACACAGATTACGACACGCTTCATAATATTTTCCTTTATACATTAAAACATCTCCAAAATACACAGGAATTTCTTCACTTGTTCCATCATTATAATTAAGTGTAATCTTATATAAAGTACGTTCTATGTCTGGCTTAGCTTTTTCCGGCATATTATCTTTTGATAGTCTTTCAATACAATCATCTAATGTTTTTCCATCTATAGTCACTTTTTTTGATGTAATATTACTTTTTATAATAATATTTTTCAAATCTGTAAGATTAAACTTAATTATCTTTGAATCATATTCACTATATACAGCAGCGAGTTCATTTATAATATCTGTAATCATGTCTGTATCTTCTACTGTATAACTTTTCCCATTATACTCTATATTGCTTTGCGATATCACTATACTTTTATGTTTTCCATCACTATCTTTATACGAAAGATAATACTCCCAACCAGTACGCGATGCATCTCCTTTTAATATAGAAACAACAGAATATGTTCTCACATGTATTCCATTAATCATACCAGCTATTTTATCACAATCATCTATTTTCTGTTTTACTCCATCTTTCCCCCTTGTAACAGAAAGTTCGGATATATTTTGATTTATACTGATTCGTTTTGGAATCCTTATATTTATTGCTATTATAACTATTACTATAACTAAAAGGCATATTAGTATAATTGCATATTTTTTCTTTTTCATATATATCCCCCCTATTTATAATTAATATTTATTCAAAATAATATAAATATACATCTTCCAGATTAATATTATCTTCAACTTTTACTGCTTCATCAGGTAACGCATCTCCTACTACCCTCAATGCTAAACCATTTTTTCTTTGTCTTATATTACCTATCTTATATTTTTTCTGTTTATCACTAATCTGCTCAAGAGAACAAGTAATTTCTCCTACTTTTCCTGACATATTCTCAATCAATTCTACAGGAGTGCCTGTTGCTATAATTTGTCCATCTTTTAATAAAATAACCTTATCGGCTATACACTCTATATCACTTACTACATGTGTTGCAAAAAGAATTATCTTATTCTTTGATAATTCTGCAATATAATTTCTTATTGAAATTCTTTCTTTAGGGTCAAGTCCAGCAGTGGGTTCATCAAGTATAAGAATTCTAGGTTCTCCTAATAAAGCTTGTGCCAAAAGAACTCTCTGTTTCATACCTCCCGAAAAACCACCTATTTTCTTATATGCAACATTACTAAGGTTAACTACATCAAGAAGCTCTTCTATCTGCTGATTAACACTTTTAGTAATTGTATTTCCATTTTTATCTGATACTTTAATTTTTTTCACTTCTTTAATTTCTGCCATATATTTAAGAAATGCCATAGGCGAAAAATCCTCATAAAATCCCTGCTGTTGTGGCATATATCCAACAATTTTCCTAAAATTTTTTCCAAG
>ENA-ORRU01001543-ORRU01001543.1-human-gut-metagenome-genome-assembly--contig:-NODE-1543-length-13686-cov-3.179224_pt1 | contig 13686 bp, 9 predicted proteins | sample MGYA00242184_ERZ509151 | MGnify/ENA primary metagenome ERZ509151 (study PRJEB26280, sample SAMEA2338667) | human gut metagenome | biome: human gut; feature: human-associated habitat; material: faeces... | reverse complement strand
GTTGGGATGCCGCGCTCGATGAGTAGCTCTTCCATTGCGCGCGTGTCGTCGAGCACGTGCCTCATCATGCGGTTGGGTGTCTTGGTCTCCTTTTTGCCAAGCGACAGGTAGGCGGCGTCGGGCGTAACTGCCATGGCGTGCTCGTGCGCATAGTCGATAAAGCCAGGAAACCACAGGGATCCCGATGCGCTTGCGGCGCGGTCAAAGGCATTGGTTTGCCAGAGGGCCCAAAGCGAAAAGAGGCCTGCCAGCGAGTAGCCAGCAATGCCGCGCCAGGTGGGCGGCTGAGGAAGCGACGACTCGACCTGGGGGATTATCTGATTCAGCAGCTCATCAAGAAAACCGGCAGCTTGGCCGCCAAAAGGTTCGGCATCGCGTACGGTTCCGTCGCATGCCCAGGGGCTCAGCTCGCGATTCCAATCGAGCCCGCCAATGGTGACGAGGGCGAATGGCGGACAGTCGAGCTCTCGGCAACACTTATAAACCTCGCTGCCGTCGCCCACGACCACTGGAAGGTAGATGACAGGCGCGCTTTCCGTATGATTCGAATAAACGGTTATCTGCTTTTGATGCGCTTCCATGACGGGCTTCTCTCAGTGTTGTGATATCGGCAGCCCCAATTGTCGCACGCCAGCGTATGCCGGTTGGGCTAGACCAAAGACAATCTCGTGCATCCCCTGCGGACGCATATGGAAAACGCCACCGCCGGAGGGGAGCTCGGCGGTGGCGTTGTTAAACGGTGCTGGGGCTCGGGGCCTTCGCGGGAGCTGCCATGTGCGCAGAGGCGTCTAAGAACGCTTACGGCTCGCCATGGTGCCTGCGGCGATAGCGGCTGTTCCCGCAAGGACGGTTGCCACGATGGCCGCACCCGAGGTGTCGCCGGTTGCCGCGAGCACGCCGGTAGTCTTGGCTTTCGTGGTTGAAGCCGCAACGGCCTTGGTCGGCTTTGAGCCCTCAGGCTTGGGGTTCTGCTTGGACTCCGCGGGCTTGCTTTCTGCGGGCTTGGTCTCGTCGGGCTTGGGGTCTTCCGGCTTGGCTACCTCGGGAGGTGCGATGGTCGTACTTTTGGCGACTGCTTTGATATAGAGGGAGTCGACCGTGGCGTCGCCCGTGCCGATGGCTTGGCCTGCCTCGTAGATGCCGTCACGGAGCTTGCGATAGTCAATGACCTTGCCGCCTTCGGGCGTCTGGATGGCGGCGTTCTCAATCTTGATGGTGCCGATTGTCTTGCCGTCAGCGCTCATGGCACGGGCAAAGATTGCCGCTGTATCTCCTTCGGCCGTTACCTTGCTGCGGATGATCGAGATGACTGCGGGTGTGACGCCCTCGCTGGTCTGGGCGATGATGCCGATGTTCTCGCCTTGGGGTTCGCGCCTCGTCTCGCCATCTTGGTTTTCGCTGTAGGGGATGGGGCCGTCGCCGTTCTCGACATAGCGGGCTATGGCCTTGACAACGGAGTCGCTGATGTAGATGTGGCCGCCCTTCTCGTTGGGTCGATCGTTTCTGGTGGAGAATGCAGCCGAAACCTCGCCTTCCGCAAACGCGTCCACGGTGGAGCCGTTCTTGACGACGATGTCGTCCTGGTAGGTGAAGAGGGCGTTGGCGCCACCGTATCTGCCTTTACTTGCACGGACCGTCACGTTTGCATGATCGAGGGTGATGCCCTTGTGGGCATAGACGCCATATTCAACACCGTTTACGTTGAGGGAGGCGTTTGTGGCTGCGAGACTGCCCTTGGCCTCGACGGCAGCGTCTTTCTCGGAGCTTGCCTCGACCGTCCCGCCACCCTTGATGGTGAGGTTCTTGTCGGCTCCAATACCCTTGTCCTTGGTAGCCCTGGCGGTGACGGCTCCGCTGTCGTCAATCGTGATATTGCCGTTTGCCCTGATGCCATCCGATGCACCCGTGGCGTTGACGTTGCCCGAACCTTTGATAGCGAGATCACCTCCGGCATTGATGGCATCAAACCCAGTGCTCGTGGCGTTGACGGATCCGGCTCCGTCGATGTTGATATTACCCGTGGAGAGGATAGCGTCCTCAGTAGATGTCACGCTGAGCGTGCCGCCCTCGTTGCCTTGGATATTGAGCTCGGCATTCTCGTTAGTGCCATGAGAAACGTTGATGCTTTCGATCCATTCGGCAGTGACGATGTTGGTTCCCGAGTAATTCACGTTGAGCTTGCCTGCGGCCTGGATCTCGCCGCCGTTATAGTTGTTGAGCTTCAAGTCGTCGGCGCCGTCCCACGACCAGGTACCGGCCTCGTCGCTCGCCGCGGTGTTGTACTTGTTGCCGCCGACCTTGACCCATTCCGCTGCGAGCGAGACGCTCGGCATGAGCAGCGAGCTCACCGTGTGCGAGTCCTATGCGACGGCGAACGTCGGGTTCGGCAACATGGGTTCCGGCGGTAGTGTCATTGCGTTTGGGGGTCGTGAACAAGGCTGCCATGGTTGCTCCCATCCTCATAGGGCCTATGCGATTACGCCCAGCATATCTGCAGGATGTAGCCGGCGGTAGTGCCGTTTGGAGGGTAAAATGTCCAAAACTTGGGAAGCAATACATCGCGCGTCCGTGCGTTGCCTGGCTTTAAAAGAAAAGCGCGGAGCCGCTCGATGCGACTCCGCGCTTTATTGTTCAGCTTTTGCAGCCTTGCCTTTACGCTACGAAGAAGTAGACGAGGAAGGCAAGGGCTGCGATCCACATGAGCGGTTTGATCTTGGAAGCCTCGCCCTTAAAGAGCGCGACGATCACGTAGGCGATAAAGCCCAGACCGATGCCGGCAGAGATGGAGTAAGTGAAGGGCACGCCGGCGACAATCATGAACGCCGGGAAGCCCTGCGACACGTCGGACCAGTCGATCTCGGAGGCCTCGCTCATCATGAGGTAGCCGACGTAGACCAGAGCACCGCAGGTGGCGGCGCTGGAAACGATGGTGACGATGGGGGAGAAGAACGCGGCGAGAATGAACAGCACGCCGGTGGTGACGGAGGTGAGGCCCGTGCGGCCACCGTCGGCAGCGCCAGAGGTGGACTCGACGAAGGTGGTGATGGAGGAGACGCCCATGAAACCGCCCACAGCGGCGGCGGCGGAGTCGACGATCAGGATCTCCTTGATATTCTCGACGTTGCCGTCGTCGGTGAGGAACTCGCCCTGCTTGGCCACGGCCATCGCGGTGCCCATGGTGTCGAAGAAGTCACTCATGAGCAGCGAGAACGAGATGACGAGGAGCGTGGGGTCGGTAAGGACCTTGACGATGGCGGGCACGCCGCCGGCGTCGGCGATGGGGCCACCGATGCTCGAGAAGTCGAGCGGGGCGATGATGCCGGTCGGAGCCTGGGTCACACCTAGGGGGATACCGGCGATGACGGCGACGACGATGCCGATGAGCAGCGAGCCCGGCACGTTGCGGGAAGCCAGGGCAACCGTCACGACGATGGAGATGATACCGACGATAAAGGTGGGGGAGGCGATGTCGCCCAGGCCGACGAGCGTACCGGCGCCAGCGGTGATGATGCCAGCGTCGCACAGGCCGATCATGGCGATAAACAGGCCCAGACCCACCGAGATGGCGTGACGCAGGACAACCGGGATGGCGTCCATGATGGCCTCGCGCAGGCCACAAAGCACGAGCAGCAAGATGACGACGCCCTCAAGGAAGATGACGCTCATGGCCACGTGCCAGTCACCGCCGCAGACGGTGGTGGTGATTCCAGCGATCATCGCGTTGACGCCTAAGCCCGACGCGCAGGCGAGCGGGCGGTTGGCGAAGATGCCCATGCAGATGGTCATGATGCCGGCGCCCAGGCAGGTGGCGCAGGCGAGCGCTCCCGCATCGATGCCGGCGCCCGAGAGCACCGCGGGGTTGACGGCAATGATGTAGGCCATTGCCAAGAACGTTGTCAGTCCAGCGCGGAGTTCGGTCCCGATTGTGGACTTGCGCTCACTGACGTGAAATAGTTCGTCCATGCATACCCTTTCCTTGTTCGGCCCCGAGTTTAGGCCGATTGACACGAACTCAACTACTATATCGCCTTTGAAAGGTTGATGTTCCTCGCATGTTGATGTTCGGCGCTTTGTAGCAGACGGACGGTATTTTTCGCATGAAAATGTGTGGGTACCGTATACTTAAGCAGTTACAACGACCCTATGGAGGAACGTATGATTAAAGAGCTCTGCCACGACGAGGCTATTCTGTCCCAGCGTTGCGAGGTCGCGACCGTCGAGGACGAGTCGGTGGCACAGGACCTGATCGATACCATCAAGTCGCTCGACGATGCCGGCTGCCTCGCCGCCAACCAGATCGGCGTCACCAAGAAGGTCTGCGTCTATCTGGACGACGCCGGCGAGCCCCACGTGCTCTACAACCCCCGTCTGGTGTTTGGCCTGGGCGCCAGCAAGATGGAGGAGAGCTGCCTGACGCACGGGGAGGTCACCAAGTCCACGCGCTACATCAAGTGCAAGGTTGCCTTTGACCAGATTGTCGACGGCAAGATGAAGGAGTGCCGCCGCGACTACGCGGGCTTTGAGGCACAGATGATCCAGCATATGATCGACCACTGTCTTGGAAAGTTGGTCTAAGGGGACCAAAGCACCGCACCTTGCCGCTCAATCGTCGCTCGCGTACCTTAAGTACGCTTCGCTCCTCTTTCGTGGCAATCTGCGGCACTTTGACTCCTTAGACGACCTGCGGGGTTAACTTGGTTGAGTTTATCCTGCTTGAATAGCCCGGGCATGACATTGTTGTCATGTCCGGGCTTTTGTGTTTAGCGCCTTTTTGTTTGGAGACAATAATCTTAGCAAGAACGTAAGGCTAGGAGGCGCTATGTGCACGAGTATTCGATTTACCGATGATTCCGGCCACATGTATCTGGGACGCAACCTCGACTGGAGCTTTGACTACGGCCAACAGGTTCGCGTGATGCCGCGCGGGTTTCACATTCCGTATTCGTTTATCGACGACGCGACAGCGGCACACGCGGTGATCGGTATGTGCATCGATTACAAGAACTATCCCATGTTTTTCGATTGCGGTAACGATGCGGGCCTCGCCGTGGCGGGTCTCAATTTCCCGGGTTATGCCGAGTATGCCGAGGACCCTGTCGACGGCAAGACCAATATCGCGGCCTATGAGTTCCCCCTGTGGGTGGCAGCGACGTTCTCGACGGTCGATGAGGTCGAGGCCGCGCTGCGCGACACGGTGATTGTCGCCAAATCTGCCGGAGAGGGGCTGGGCGTGTCGCTGCTCCATTGGATTATCGGCGACAGCCAACGCAGCATCGTGGTCGAGATGATGGCTGACGGCCTGCATGTATACGACGATCCGGTCGACACCCTTGCCAACCAGCCGACCTTCCCGTGGCACATGGAAAACCTGCGCACCTATATCACCGCCACAAGCGATTTTCCGCAGACGGCGACATGGCGTGGCGCCGAGCTCAAGCCCTATGGCGCGGGTGCCGGCATGCGCGGTATTCCGGGTGACTGCTATTCGCCGAGCCGTTTTGTAAAGGCGGCGTACCTCAATGCCAATTACCCGCAAAAGGAGAGCGAGACCGAAAACGTCGTTCGCATGTTCCGCTCGCTCGAGGGCGTGGTGATGATCGAGGGAGCGTCCAGGATGGGCGATGGCAAGTTCGAGAAGACTATCTACACCGGATGCTTTAGCGCGCGCACGGGCAATTATTACTACGCGATGTATGGGGATCCGTCGATTCGCTACGTGAGCCTGATGGATGCCGAGGGCGCGAGCCCCGATAGACTCGTGGTTCCCGAGCCGCGCCGTTCGTAGCCGATAGCTTTACCGCAATGCAAAGCGGCCCTGCATCTCTCGTGAGGTGCAGGGCCGCTATCGTCGATGGGTGACGTCGTTAGAAGTTGGCGTCGTTGAGTTGTTCGTTCTCGAGGCCGTCGAGCTGTTGCTGTTCGGGCGTATCGGCGACGCTCTCGAGCAGCTCGGTGGGATCGATGTTCATGTCCCTACCGGCCTCGTTGCCGTTGACCAAGTCGTCCGAGAAGATGTCGACTTCCATTTCCTCGGCCTCTTCGATCTGAACCTCGAGCGGCACCTGGGTGCGCACGAGCTTAACGGCCGGGCGCATGCGGGCAAACAGCGGCACGTACTCGATGATGATGGCCGAGTTCTCAAGACCGTACCAGCGTGCCGGGCTTCCGCAGGCGCGGCGGACGGCGTACTTGATGGCCATGACGCGATGGTCGTTGCGGTTGATGTCCGTTTCGGGGGCAAGCATCTTGCGCAGCATGCAAAAACGGAAGTCGCCCACGTTGCCGCGCGTCTCGTAGATGGAGTAGGTGTGGTGCTGCGGCGGCAACTCACCCGAGGCCATCAGGTCGCCAACGATCTGGCGCAGGTAGGCGTTGATGCGCTGATTGACCTTAAAGCCCAGGTCCAAGCGCACGCGGAACAGGAAGTCCGTGCCAAAGGTCTCAACGGAATACTCGTGCGTATAGGGCTCGTCGGTAACGTGTACGTTGATGAACCAATATGCCTTGGCGCGCTTGGGGTGCTTGTCTAGGATGGAATAGAGCACGTCGCGGTCGAGTGTGAGCGGGTCGGGGCTGTTGGTGAGGAACACCAGATTGTCGGCGAGCACGGGGTAGGTCTCGTCATTGCGCAGGCGATTGAGCTGGTCGATGTACTTGGAGACGGGCAGCAGAATCGTCTGCGTACGCTCGATGGCGGTGCCGCGACGCCACACATACATAAGGCCGAACAGCAGTGCGGCCAGGAAGATCATGACGTAGCCGCCGTCAAAGAACATGGTGAGGCACGAAGCGAAGAAGCACAGCTCAATGGCACCAAAGAGCAGGGCAAAGATGCAGGCGCCCAGCTTGTGCTTGAGGATGCCGGCGATATAGCTCGTCAGCAGCGTGGTGGTCATGAGCATGGTCACGGTGATGGCGAGGCCATAGGCGCTTTCCATGCGCTCGGAGTTCTGGAACAGCAGCACGATGAAGATGCAGCCGACCCACATGATGTTGTTGACGAGCGGAATATAGAGCTGACCCTTGGTGTCGCTGGGGTAGTGGATGCGCAGGTGCGGCATAAGGTTGAGGCGCGTTGCCTCGGATACCAGCGAGAACGAGCCGGTGATGAGCGCCTGCGAGGCGATGATGGCCGCCACGGCTGAAAGCACAATGGCAAAGGGGCGCAGGGGCTCGGGAAGCATCATATAGAACGGGTTAACGATATCCATCGCGAGCATCTGGGGGTTGGAGTTATTGGCGAGTAGCCAAGCTCCCTGACCCAGATAGTTGAGGATAAGGGCCGCCTTAACAAATGGCCAGGATGCATAGATGTTTGCCTTGCCCACGTGGCCCATGTCCGAGTAGAGTGCCTCGGCACCGGTTGTCGACAGGAAGACAAAGCCGAGCACCATAATGCCCGAATGGTTGATGGGCGAGAACAGGAACATAATGCCGCGGATGGGGTTGAGCGCGCGCAAGATGGACAGGTTGCCGAGCATGTTGAACAGACCGGCGCCTGCCAGGAACAGGAACCACAGCGTCATGAGCGGGCCGAAGAGCTTGCCGATTGACGAGGTGCCGGCGCGCTGCATGGCAAATAGGCCGCAGATAATGATGATTGTGATGATGATGACGTTGGTCTGGCCGTCGCCCAGCAGCGCATGGCCCCATTCGATGGTGCGCAGACCCTCGATGGCTGTGGTGACCGTGACGGCGGGGGTGACGATGCCGTCGGCAAGCAGTGCCGCACCGCCGATCATGGCGGGCAGAATCAGCCATGGTGCCACCTTGCGTACGAGGCTGAACAGGGCGAAGATGCCGCCTTCGTTGTGGTTGTCGGCCTTCATGGCGATTACCACGTACTTGACCGTGGTCACGAGCGTCATGGTCCAGATGACGAGCGAAAGCGCGCCCAGGATCATGTCCTCGCTGACGGTACCGATGCCGCCGTTGTTGGCGACGATTGATTTCATGGTGTACATGGGGCTCGTGCCGATGTCACCATAGACGACGCCGAGCGTTACGAGCAGCATGCCAGCGGAGAGGGGGATGGCGCCATGTCCGCTCTGACTACGCTGGTCTTGGAGGCTTGCCTCCAGTTTGTTGTGTGCCACGTGGACTCCCTTGGACATCCGGCCTCTGCCAAGGGCAGTAGACCTTTATGCCATCTTTATACATATAAGAGCAGTTTGGCACATCGGGGTGTTTTAGACAATAATCCCCAGCTGGGGATTATTTATATACGCAGGTAGCATTTCAAAGCAGAGGCTTTTAAGCACGTGCTGTCTGGGCGATGCTAGCCTTGGCGTTTGCGCGTTTGCCGGCGAGCTCGCAAAAGATCGCGCCGCCGATGATAAGTGCGGCGCCCATCAGGCGGACCGGCGTTATGGCTTCGCCTAAAAGGACGGCCGAGAACACGACGGCCGAAAGCGGCTCGAGGTAGCCGACGACCGCGACGGTCTGGACGGGCAGCTTGGCGACAGCACTAAAGTAGAGCAGGCAGCCAATGCCGGTGTTGACGATGCCGAGCATGGCAACGGCGCGCCAATCGATGCCGGCGGCAATGCTGGGGGAGAAAAACGTGGGGGCGCCTTGGGTGACGAGCGTGAGGACCAGCGCGGTCACAAAGGCGGCGCTCACCTGGAGCGCGGAGTTCTCGAGACCCTCGATGTGCGGCGCACCCTTGCTGGCGATGACCATCAGCGCATAGCAAAATGCCGAGGCGATGCCGCAGACGATGCCCGCAATGGGCATGTTGCCGCCTAAACCTTGCGCTGCAATGAGAAAAGCGCCGCAGGCGACGGCGATAAACCCGGCGATTTTGCCGCCGGTCAGCTTTTCGCCAAAGATGAGCGGGGAGAGCGCCATAACGATGATAGGGCCGCAGTAGTACAGCAGCGAGGATATGCCGACGCCGATCGTCTGGTAGGCGCGGAACAGAAAAATCCAGCTAGCGCCCAGCGCGGCTCCCGAAAGGAGGAGAGCTGCGGCTTCGCGGGGGCGAGATGGCGCCTGCAACTTATGGCGTTGGGTGATGGCGAGGACGGTGACAAGCGAAAGTGCGCCCAAAAACGTGCGCAGGAGCACGATAACGGAGCTCGGCAGCGCGATAGCAGCGGCGATGATGCCGTTGGAGCCAAACAATAGCAATGCTGCTAAGTACGTAAACAGTCCGTTGTTCATGCGCTGACATCCCCTCTATATCCGAGCATGTTCACTATGGGTGAACTGGCTTTAGAAGAAAAGCGAATATAATGCATGGCAAACATGACAAAAACTCATGCAAAGGTGGAGACGTGCCGTGGAGACTAATATCCAAAAGATGCAAGTGCTGCTCGAGACGGTGCGTGCCGGCAGCTTTACGCGTGCTGCAGAGCGGTTGAGCTATTCGCAGTCGGGCGTGAGCCGCATGGTGGGCGACCTTGAGGCAGACTGGGGTTTTAAGGTGCTTGATCGCAGCCGCGAGGGCGTAGTGCTTTCTGCCGACGGGCGGCAGGTCATGCCGGCAGTCGAGGCGTTATGCGAAGAGTTTGGCCGCCTACAGCGACGGGTGGATGAGATGCGTGGGCTCATGCGCGGCAAGATCTGCATCGGTACGTTTTCGAGTGTGGCGACCCACGTGCTGCCGCCGGTGATTGCGCACTTTCGCGCCGATCACCCGGACGTCGATTACGAGCTGCTGATGGGTGATTACTCCGAGATTGAGCAATGGGTGGCGGAAGGTCGCTGCGACCTGGGCTTTATTCCGCGCGAACCACGCGGCGCCGGCATGGCGTCGCGGCCGTTGGTGCAAGATGAGTTGATGGCCGTGGTGCCAGCGGACTCCTCGCTTGCTACCGCGGAGGTCGTTTCCCTTGCCGATTTGGCCAACGAGCAGTTTATTCTGCTGGAACGCGGTAGCGACGACGAGATTACGCCGCTGTTTCGCCGCGCGGGCCTGGCGGTACGCTCTAAGCTGTCGACCTGGGATGATTATGCGATTATGGCCATGGTCGAGGACGGTCTGGGCGTGAGCATTCTTCCGGCGCTCATCTTGCGCCGCTGCCAGTTCGATGTTGCCGTGCGCCCGCTCGAGGGACATCCTCATCGGCAGATCAATGCGATATATCGCACGGCTGACGTTTCGCTTGCTGCCGCCCGTTTCCTCGAATACCTCTAAACGCGTACACGTCATTGTCCGCTTTGGGCAAATCTCGGAGTTCGGTACGTTTTCTTATGAAATTGAACTTTCGAATGAGGTACGGCGCTATACTGCTTGCTAAATTGAACCTTGGTTCAATTCGTGTTCTATAAATTGAACTTTGCCAGCAAGGAGGTTCTAGTGGCCCAAGAGACGTTTAGCGATCGCCTGCGACAAACCATGTCCGATCGCGACGTTCGCCAGTCGGACGTAATCCGCGCATCGGAGATGCTCGGCAAAAAACTCGGCAAGAGTCAGATGAGCCAATATGTGAGCGGCAAGACGATCCCGCGGCGCGATGTGGCAGAGCTGCTCGCCCGCATTTTGGAGGTCGATGTTACCTGGCTGCTTGCCGGTGACGCCGATCAAGGCGAGACGTCATCGCCTCGCAACGATTCCAAGCTCGAACCCCATCCCTCAGCTCAAATTCCAAGGAGCACTACCATGCGTACTTTTTCTAAATCCACCAAGCTCGAGAACGTCCTGTATGATGTGCGCGGTCCCGTCGTCGACGAGGCCGCCCGTATGGAGGACGAGGGCGAGCGTATTCTCAAGCTCAATATCGGCAACCCGGCGCCCTTCGGTTTCCGCACGCCCGATGAGGTCATTAAGGATATGCGCCAGCAGCTGCCCGACTGCGAAGGCTATTCCAACTCGCGCGGCCTGTTCTCTGCGCGCAAGGCGATCATGCAGTACTCGCAGATCAAGGGCCTGCCCAATGTTCAGATGGAGCACATCTACACGGGCAACGGCGTGTCCGAACTCATTCAGCTTTCAATGAACGCGCTGCTCGACAATGGCGACGAGATTCTGATCCCCAGCCCCGACTACCCGCTGTGGACGGCGTGCGCGACCCTTGCCGGCGGCCATCCCGTGCACTATCTGTGCGACGAGCAGGCCGATTGGTATCCCGACCTACAGGATATGGAGTCCAAGATCACGAGCGCGACCAAGGCCCTCGTCATCATCAACCCCAACAACCCCACGGGCTCGGTTTACCCGCGTGAGGTGCTCGAGGGCATCGTCGAGGTTGCGCGCAGGCACCAGCTCATGATCTTTGCCGATGAGATCTATGACCGTCTGTGCATGGACGGCTACGAGCACGTCTCCATTGCCTCGCTCGCCCCCGACCTGCCCTGCATTACGTTTAGCGGCCTGTCCAAGTCGCATATGATCGCGGGCTATCGCATTGGCTGGATGGTGCTTTCGGGCAACCAGCGCTGCATGAGCGACTTCATCATGGGCGTCAACATGCTCTCTAACATGCGCCTGTGCTCCAACGTGCCGGCCCAGTCGATCGTCCAGACGGCGCTCGGCGGCCATCAGTCGGTCAACGACTACATCCGTCCCGGCGGTCGTGTCTACGAGCAGCGCAACTTTGTGTATGAGGCGCTCAACAAGATCGACGGCATCTCGGTGGTCAAGCCGCGCGCGGCGTTCTACATCTTCCCCAAGATGGATGTTAAGAAGTTCAACATCACCGATGACGAGCAGTTTGCCCTCGACCTGCTGCACGAGAAGAAGATCCTCATCACGCGCGGCGGCGGCTTTAACTGGGCCGAGCCCGACCACTTCCGCATCGTGTACCTGCCGCGCATGGAAGTACTCAAAGAGTCCCTCGAAGACTTAGCCGACTTCTTTGATCACTACCGCCAGAGCTAAGGGATAGAGGCTCCATACAATCGAAAGCTCCCTGCAGTTGCTTGGCTGCGGGGAGCTTTCTTGAATCGTCGGAACTATATAACGATTCCTCGACAGTGGTCGATTTCGTGCTGGATGATCTCGGCGGTGTAGCCCGAGAAGTTTTTGATGCGGCGGACAAAGTTCTCGTCCAAATACTCAACCTTAATGCGGCGATAGCGGGTACAGGGACGCTCGCCGATTAGCGAGAGGCATCCTTCGCTTGTCTGATAGGCATTGACCTGCTCAAGAATTTGAGGGTTGTACATCAGGAGCGCCCTGGTGCCGTCCTTTACGCAGATGATGCGTTTGCGCACGCTGATCATGTTGGCGGCGAGGCCCACGCACTCGTGCTCATGTTCGTTGAGCGTATCCAGGAGGTCCTGCCCGGTCGCGGCGTCATCGGGTCCCGCGTCTTCGGAAGGAAGGCGCAAAAAGAACTCGGATTTCATGATGGGCTTGATCATGGCGGGCTCCTCATGTCTCATGCTTTCGTGGACTTTTAATAATAGCGCGGAAGGAAAGCTGTGCGTCCGCGTTACAATCTTTCGACGTTGGACCATGTTGCCAGACTCGTCGTGTACGGCGTCTGGCGTAAGTCTAGGGCTCATTTTCGCCCTGGACTGTTCCTCTGGGGCGATGCGACTGTCGTTCCAAGAGGAAGGAAATGCATGGGGAGCAAATCTCAGCAACAAGTTAGAGTAACGCCATCGGCCACTGCGGCGCTTCTCGTCGTAATGTATATCGCAGCCTTTGTTGCCGCGTTTAACGAGAACATCATTAACGTGGCGTTGCACGACATTATGGCGGCCTTTTCGGTGAGTGCCACCACGGTGCAGTGGCTCGTTTCGGGCTACATGATCGTGACGTCGATCTTTACGGCCATCATGGCCTTCCTGTCCGGCCGTTTTTCGACGCGCAAGCTGCTGTTTTTCGCATGCGGATGCATGGTCGCCGGCGAAGCCCTGTGCCTGGTCGCTCCGTCGTTTAGCGTTTTGCTGCCAAGTCGTATTTTGCAGGCTGCGGGATCGGGCATCTTGTTCCCGCTCATGATGAACGTGGTGCTGTCTTGTGCCCCGCGTGAGAAGCTCGGTCTGTATCTGAGCCTGGGTGGTGCCTGCATTACGCTGGGGCCGGCGTTTGGACCCGTGATCAGCGGTCTTATGTGCACGTTGTTTGGTTGGAGGGCCGTGTTCGTAGTGCCGCTGGTGGGCGGCATTGCGATCGCTGCGGCGGGCGTAAAGCATGTTCAGAATGTCGGGGAGCGCTCGAACACCACGCTCGATATTCTGTCGGTTGTTTTGCTCACGGCCGGCATTACGGCATTTGTGTATTCCGTAGGCGAGTTCTCGACCAATCTGATTGCCGGCATCGTGACGCTCTTCACCGCCATTGTGCTGCTCGGCCTGTTTGCGGCCCGTCAGCTCAAACTCGAGCATCCGGTGCTTAACGTGCGTCCCATGGCGAGCGTTCGTTTTTGGCCTGCGTGTCTGCTTGTGGTGGTGTCGATGATGACGACGTTCTCGATGAGCGTTTTGTTGCCGCTCTATTTTGAGGGCGCATACGGCATGACCGCACTTGTTGCGGGCTTGCTCATTTTGCCGGCGATTGCCTGCAACGCCGTGACCTCGATTGTGGGCGGACGCGTGATGGACGCCCGTGGCGCATGGCCGCTGCTGCCGGTCGGCTTTGCCCTGATTGCCGTGGGGCAGACTGCCATCTCGATGACGGCGGCGAGTATGAACATCGGCGTCGTCGTGGCGCTGACCGTTGTGGTGTATGCCGGAGTCGGTTTGGTGCTGAGCCCCTCGCAAACGGCCGGCTTGGAGACGCTGCCTGCTGCT
>ENA-ORRU01001535-ORRU01001535.1-human-gut-metagenome-genome-assembly--contig:-NODE-1535-length-13742-cov-2.675385_pt1 | contig 13742 bp, 11 predicted proteins | sample MGYA00242184_ERZ509151 | MGnify/ENA primary metagenome ERZ509151 (study PRJEB26280, sample SAMEA2338667) | human gut metagenome | biome: human gut; feature: human-associated habitat; material: faeces... | reverse complement strand
AGGTCTGGTCTTTCGTACAAGGCGAAGGCATCTTTGTGCTCGATGGCAAAGTGCAAAGTGTGAATGCCGGTGATACCGTTATCATACCTATTGAACATTTCCATGCTGTTAAAGCGATCACATCACTCACCTTCATAGAGGTACAAAGCGGGAATCCGCTCACAGAGGAAGATATTGAACGATTTGAATGGAATTGGAGCGAATAATACAAAATTCAAGCGAATTAACTAACAAGATCTTCCAATGTCAGATATAGCAGCAAATAACAAACGAATAGCAAAGAATACAATATTGTTATATTTGCGGATGCTCTTGATGATGGTCATCAGTCTTTATACTTCAAGAGTTATACTTAACGCATTGGGTGTTGATGACTATGGCATTTACAATGTCGTGGGCGGCGTCGTGGCTATGTTCTCTATCCTCTCAGGTACATTATCTGCTGCTGTAAGTCGCTTTATAACATTTGCTTTGGGCAAGGGAGATCTTGATTCCATGAAAAAGGTATTCAGCACATCTGTTAATGTCCAGATCCTTTTAGCAATAATCATAGCCGTATTACTTGAAACAATAGGCATATGGTTTCTCAATACTAAAATGGTTATTCCTGAGAACCGCCTGTTTGCTGCCAATATCGTATTCCAGATTTCGATAGTATCTTTTGCAATTAATCTATGGAGTATTCCATATAATGCAACCATTATTGCTCATGAGAAAATGTCTGCATTTGCATACATCAGTATATTTGAATCAATTGCTAAACTATTCATTGCCTTCATTGTATCCTATTGCATAACTGATAAACTAATTGTTTACGCAATCTTGATCCTGCTAGTGGGACTTATTGTTCGCCTCATTTACGGTCACTATTGTAAGAAGCACTTTCAAGAATGCTCATACACGTTTGTAATTGACAAACCGCTTCTCAAAGAAATCTTCGTATTTTCTGGATGGAATTTCATTGGAGCCTCTTCCGCCGTACTAAGAGATCAAGGAAGTAACCTATTGGTAAATGTTTTCTTTGGCCCAGGAGTAAATGCGGCTCGTGGAATTGCTACCCAAGTCAGTGGCACCGTTAGTAGTTTTGTAAACAATTTCATGGTAGCAGTAAATCCTCAAATTACCAAAAGTTATGCATCTAAAGACTGGGACTACATGATGAGCCTCATTTCAAAAAGTGCAAGATTTTCTTATTACATACTCCTAATACTAGCAGTACCCCTGATAATGTGTATTGATTATATCCTTGAGATATGGTTAGGGATTGTTCCAGATCATACCGCCAACTTTGTTAGATTGATTTTGGTGTTTACGTTATCAGAATGCCTGGCTAATCCGCTCATTACAGCAATGCTTGCAAACGGTAATATTCGGAATTATCAAATAGTAGTAGGAGGATGTCAGTTATTCAATATTCCTATCAGCTATATTCTTTTGAAATGGGGTTATGCCGTAGAGGCCGTATTCATAGTCAACATAATAGTAAGTATTGTAGCAGATTTTGTGAGAGTGTATATGCTTCGCACAATGATTTCCTTTTCAGCAGGGAAGTTTATCAAGTCTGTATTCTTAAATGTTGCCGTAGTAACCGTAATGGCCTTTGCCATTCCTATTATTGCCTATATCTATTTCCCTAGAGGATTATTATACACTCTATTGACTGGAATTATATCCTTAGTATCTGTTGGTTTATCAATTTGGGTATTTGGACTACATACTAGCGAAAGAAATATGCTATTAAACAAATTAACTACTGCTATAGCTAAGACAAAGAAATGATAAACATTGAAAATAAAGAACAATGTTCAGGATGTAGAGCTTGTTCGGAGATATGCCCCAAAGGTTGCATCTCCATGCAAGCAGACGCAGAAGGTTTTGATTATCCAGTTATAGATAATGACAAATGTATCAATTGCGGATTGTGTGAACGCACTTGCCCACAATTAATAGTTAAAGAACCTAACTCCAACTCCATAAGTTATGCAGCAAAATCTGTCGAAGTAGAAGACGTCAGAACATCGTCCTCCGGTGGAATATTTACCCAATTAGCAAAGTGGACTATTGCCCGAAATGGTATCGTCTATGGAACAAAATTCGATGATTCTTGGAATGTTGTTTTTGATAAAGCCGAACTCGTTGAGCAAATCGAGCCACTAAAGACAAGCAAGTACGTCCAAGCAAATACAAATGGAGTATTCTCTAAAATAAAGAAAAATCTGCAAGATAATAAATGGGTGACCTTTGTTGGAACCCCTTGTCAGGTTAAAGCACTTCATCTCTATTTGAAGAAAGACTATCCAACTCTGCTGACCGCAGACATTATCTGTCATGGAGTACCAAGTCCATTGGTATGGAACCGATACTTATCTTATCGCAAACAAGTTGATTTAGCTGATCCTGAAAAATATACAATAACGAAAATCAATTTCCGGGACAAGAGAATAGGATGGGAAAAGCATTGCTTAAGTATCAAATACTCATCTGTCAAGTCCAATAAAGAGCAAATATATTCAGAATGTTTGTCAGATGATTTGTACATTAGATTATTTGAAAGCGATGCGATGTTGCGACTTTCTTGTTATGATTGCAAGTCAAAAGGAGGATGCTCTGGCAGTGATATTACGATAGGAGATTTTTGGGGTATCGATAAAGTCGTCCCTGAGTTCAATGATCACGAAGGCTGTAGTATTGTTATCGTACACACAGCGTTAGGAGGGAAAGTGCTATCAGGACTTAAGCTTCAGATACGGGAGGCAGATATTCAACTCTCTTTAAAAGAGAATCCATCTTATTTCAAATCCACAGCAATGCCCCCCCAAAGAGCACTATTCTTTAAGTTAATAAAGAAAAATGCAGATTTTGACTGCATTAAACAAACAATATTTCCCTCACTCTCATTTACTCAGAGAATAGTAAAATCACTTTCTATTAGAATTAAGGGATTTTTGACAAAATGAAAATAGGTATTCTTACATTCCACAGAGCTCATAACTATGGTGCTGTTCTCCAATGTTATGCGTTACAAGAGACTCTAAAATCAATGGGACATGATGTGAATGTAATCAACTATATTCAAAAGACAATAGATGAAACATATCACGACCACCGCAGTTTTAGTCTTCGCACATTTGCAAAAAAACTACCGATTGCGTCATGGGGCTATGCTTTAAAATCTCTTTATATCGACATAAATACTGTTATCAATGGGTCACAGCGAAAGAGAGTATTTGAACAATTTGTACACAATAGGCTTAATATAACTCCAGAATGCAGTCAAAACAACATACCTCAGGACTTTGACGTTTATATTGTTGGAAGCGATATGGTTTGGGATGATGTATGCACAGGAGGATGTTTTGATGATGTTTTTCTTGGCAACTTTGCCCACAATACATCAGCAAAACTTCTTGGATATGCAGTTAGTGGTACGGCAAGGTCCTTCGAGAGACTAGGTAAAGATTTTAATTACAAACACCTAACCAACTTCTATAATGTATCTATACGTGAACGCTCTTTTGCTGATATAGTCAAGAAGTTTACGGGGAAAGATTACCCAGTATGTCTTGATCCTACCTTGCTTGCCAACTCCAAAATCTGGGAGCCTTTGCTTAATTCAAAATGGGAAACGCGAAACTATATTGTAACCTATTATATTCGTGTGTCTGGAGTAGACAAGGCTGTTATTAACGAAAAGGTACGGAATTATGCCAATGAGCAAGGTTATGAGATTGTAAATCTAGATGCCACTGCAGAGGCAATACCTGTGGAAGAGTTTCTCTCGATCATCAGATACTCTAAGTATATGGTTACAGATTCCTTCCATGGCATTATATTCTCTCTCTTGTTTCACAGAAGTTTCAACGCACTTATCTTCCATGACTCAGGAGATTCTCGATATGTTAACCTACTGACATCTATCGGTCTACAGAAAGCTTGCGTCGAAAAAGACTTTACGCCTGCTATATGGGCAATCAATTATTCCGAGATTGACGAGAAACTTCAAATTCTAAGAAAGCCTAGTCGAGAATACTTATACACAAATATATGATTATTATCTATACATTGCTTATATTCATCTTAATTACATTGTTTCTCATATTCTTATTATGGCTCAAGCTAAAACGACATAATCAAAGTCCACTGGATATAAAGACCTTTGATGGCTCCAATTCACCATATCATCCTTCTGTCAAATATAGAAAAGCAGGTTATGGTGGGTATGAGTTTATCATGTCTGAAACTCCTTTCTATCTAACATTACCTTCGACTGGAGATAACTATCGCGATCAGTTTGAATGTCCTTGCATGCACTATTCGCATGATGGCATTCATTGGGAAAACGTGATTAATAATCCCATTGACGATCTCACAACAGAAGAGAAGAAGAACAGAGATTACTTTTCTGATCCAGACCTCGTTGAGACCCCTGAAGGATTAGAAATATGGTATCGTCTCAACCGCAGATATGGCAAGGAAACAAATCAAGAGAACATCATCATTCTTCGAAATCAGAAAATGGTATTCATTGGAGTAAGCGAGAAATTATTGCCGACCTTCAGCAAGCTGATCCCAACAAGGGTTTAGGAAAAGTTGTCATCAGTCAGACCCTACTTTTCGAGAACAACAAGTATAAGTGTTGGTTTGTCGATGATATCCATCTCGGAAAAGAGCATATCTGCTACTCAGAATCTGTAGATGGCATTAATGGCTGGACAAACAAAAAGATTGTCAAACTCAACGGCTTGAAGATAACACCATGGCATTTGCATATCTTTAAGGATGGTGATATATATTGGCTGACAATTTATGATCATCGTAAAATTACTCTTTGGAAAAGTACCAGCGAACTAAATTTCATTTATGTTAAAATTCTCATTGAACCTTGCAAAACATATAGTAGTTTCTATAGCAATAACACCTATCGTGCATGTATGACAAAAGTCGCAGGAAATAAGTATCGACTCTACTTTAGTGCTGATGATTATTTCCGCTCTTACATTGGTGTGATGGAAGGTCCCTCACCCGAGGTAGTGACGCTCATCTCAATAGACAACAAGCCACATGGATCATTATCAAAAGCTATAAAATACTGTATAAAAATAAATTACAAGATTTATTCTCATAAATTCTATTACTATACCCAAAGGCTGTATCTAAAGTCAAGTAAAATAATCAAAGCGAAACTTAAAATATAGACAATTAGACAATACAGAAGCAATAAGAATGCACGAGAACTTGACATAATGTCGATAATCAATAGCCGTTTTAATAACATTGAGATCAATATATTCCTCAGTTCATTATTTTACATCTTAATGAGTTTAACATTTGCACTCAAGAAGAAATAAAACTTTTATTGCTAAAAAATCTATTAGAAATTTGCCATACTTTATGTTTCCTTGCATAAGCAAGTGCTACAACAAATTATTTCCCTAATGACGTTATAGTTACACCATATAGTTTCTTAATTTACCACTCTTATCCCCTCTTAATTTATATAGAGACACATATTTCACTTAAAAAGTGCGACATATCGTATGTGCAATATATATGGATATTTGAAAAACGATATTCATGTTCATAATCATTTTTTCCATAGATACATAGTTACAGAAGATAGAACATTTTGGCCCCGTCATTAAAGGAGATATATCCATTTGTATAATTTAACATTTTCATACATGACTATGGATATTAATACCGCTTACAGACAATACTATTTTTCAATTGAGATGAAAAGAATTCGCTGATGGTATTTTCAATCCCAACCACAAGATCGACTAAACTATTTAAATTCTGGCAGGACATTGATTGCCACCAAAAGAGACTCTAGGAGATATTTATAGATTATTCTATAACAAGGCTTTTCCTCTGTGCGGTGAGTAGATAAGAGATTTTTTCCCAAGATTTCACAGAATATGCTAATCTAATACCTATTAGATAAATTAAGGACACTAATGATTTCAATAATAATTCCAGTCTATAATGTGGAGAAATATTTGGCAGAGTGTTTGGAGAGCATATTAGCTCAAACATATACTGACTACGAAGTGATACTCATTGATGATGGCTCACCCGATAGCTCTGGTATAATATGCGATGCCTATGCCCAAAAGGATAACCGTATTCATGTTATTCATCAGTCTAATGCAGGTGTAAGTACTGCTCGTAATAATGGCATTGAGCATGCAAAAGGAGAGTGGATTACCTTTGTTGATTCTGACGATTGGTTGGACCCTGACTTTCTTGCCTCTTTCAAACTCTCAGACGATATCGACTTATCCGTTACAGGACTTCGCTATATGCGTTATCCAGAGCGCACTGTGATGAAGACTTGGATTTTTGAAGAGAAAACCATCTCCCTGATCAAGGACGTTGAAGATATTGCCAGAAACAACCTTTTAGAATATGGTACAGTTTGTTGTAAGGCCTATAAGAAGTTGATCTTGGATAAGCACAATCTTCGATTCGACAAGAACATATCTTATCATGAAGATCATCTACTATTCCTTCAGTACATTCAAAATATTGACAAAGTAGCGTTGCATAAAGCGGTAGGCTATAATTACCGAATTACCCTCTCTGGACAGTCTCTGTCCAGCAAAATGCATCCTTGGGATAAATTGGATAAGTCAGGAGAAGCCATGATCAAGGAACTCATATCCATTCCTTACTATAAACACTTGCCTTTATGGTATCAGCAAAAAATCTCAACCTTTTGCGTGGAACCAAAAATAAGTGCTTGCAGATATGTGTTTATATCACAACTTACTGGAGACGAGAAACGAAAGGCTTTTAGATTAATTAAAGAAACCTCGTCATTTGTAGAGAAATACTACACACCGATAGGTTTTAGAAATAAATTCCAGAAATTGTGCTTCAAATTAGGGTATTATCCATCTAAGGCGTATTTCGACTTAATCTCATTAAGCAAAAAATTAAGATAGCAAATGAAGATCTCCTATATTTATCGTGCACCATCCAAAGAACGCAGCATAGAGCGAGTATTTGCATCAATCATTACTTATGTTAAGAAAGAGGGACACGATGTTCATGAAAGTTATGTTCGTGCATTTCGCTTTTGGCCGTTCGGGCTAATATATAATATCATCCGATATGCCATTTTGAGTATGCGAGGTGGCGTGTTTCATATTACAGGAGATGTCCAGTATATTGCTTGCTTAATGAATTCTAAGAGGACATTTCTTACTGTACATGATTGTGTTCCCTTACATAACACTAATGTACCCAAATACTCCAAATGGCTTTGCTACTGGCTTTGGTACTATCTTCCTCTTAAACACTTAAAGTACATTACATGCATCTCCGAAGCGACTCGCAAGGATTTGATTTCATTTTTCCCTTGGGTAGAGCATAAATTATCAGTTATCCCGAATCCGGTAGGAGATGAGTTCAGGTATGTACCTAAAGAGATCAACGTCACTAATCCACGCATCCTGCATGTGGGGACTCGTAGCAACAAGAACCTCGAACGTGTTATCGAATCCTTAGACGGAGTTCAGTGCCAACTTGTAATAATAGGGGAACTAACGGACAAGCAGAGATTTCTCCTGCAACGATATAATATCAACTACATAAACCGCGTCCATATTTCTGATGAAGATATTGTTGAAGAATATAGGCAAGCAGATATAATATCATTTCCTTCATTGTTCGAGGGGTTTGGAATGCCAATCATAGAAGGCCAAGCAACAGGCCGTCCTGTAATAACATCCAATATTGAACCAATGTGTTCCGTTGCTGGCAATGCTGCAATTCTTGTTGATCCGTATAATATTAAGGCTATAAAGAAAGGATTGATAGGGAATACTAAAAAAGATCTGATCGCTATAGTAGAAAAAGGGTTAGAGAATGCAAAGCGATTTCACAGCCAAGCTATAGCCCAGCAATATATTAGTTTATACAAACAATCGTTATAAGCATATTTATTATGGATTCTCGCATATATATCTATGCATTATTTCTGATTGCATATTTCATATTATCTCAAAATGGAGATAACAAAAAAAATGTAACTACATTTGCAAAATTTTGTTGTTTTATTCTGTTTCTTGAATCCGGTTTGCGTCATGCTAATGTAGGTCCTGATACCCCTACATATTATATGTCGTTTCTTGACATAAGAACAGAATCTTTCTCCATTCTGCTTGACAGATACTACGATGCCTATGTCTTAGGTATTGCAAAGGATCCTACATATCCAATCATCGTAAAATTATTCTCTTCAGTTATAGATAGTTGGCAGTTATTCCTCCTTTTTGCGGCATGGATCTATTTCTATGCATTATACAAGTTTCTTACAAGATATGTTAAGGATATGAAAGGCATGTTGCTTGCTTTCACCTTTTGTATCTCTCTATTTCACATCATTCCTCTAAGTGGCATTAGGCAACAATTCACAATGGCAATAGCTATGTTATTGCCACCATTGATAGAGGATAAAAAAATGATTAAGTTTTTAGTTGTTGTATTAGTTGGATCTACAATACACATAAGCCTATTGCTTGTAACACCATTATACTTCTTATATCACTATTTTACAGGCCATTCGAGATTGTTTGTTGTATTAGCATTCTTATGCATGCCTATTATCTCTTTCTTGGCAAAAGATATACTTGGAGCCCTCACAAGTTTTATGGCAAACGACTATTATACAGGGTATACGACAAATGATGAAACCTCCGGTGCATTCATGTATATTCTGTTCTTCGCATTGATTGTTTTCATATCAATCTATTATTATGATAAAGCAGATTTCAATGATCAACGATTATACTGTAGTGCTTTGATGATGATATCCCTCACTGTTCCTCTTATCGTCGTTAATGGTGCAATGATTCGTATCAGTCAATATTTTACTATATATTCAATGGCATTTCTGCCTTACATTATTAAACGGACAAACAACAAGTTTGTCTATTATGGGACATTAGGAGCATTGCTATTCCTAACCTTTAAGGGATCTTTCGATTATCACTTTTTCTGGGAAAATATTGTACTTAATTTTGAATACAGATAAACATGAAAATCCTTTTAATAACATCCGAAGAATGGAATGATTATGTCTATGGAAATGGTGTGCTAACAAATTGGTTTACAGGTTTCGATGCCGAATTTGCACAGATATATACTTCACCAGGACTTCCGATAAATAATATATGCAACAAATATTTTCAGATAACTGATAGCCAAATGGTAAAGTCTATTATAGGCATCGGAAAAGCAGGAAGAATTATCACAAAAGCAGAGCGACCTGCAGAAGTAGCTGTAGCTAAGCAAAATGCTCAGCGTAAGGGAATATATAGAGTCATGAAGAAGATCTCTATAACTTTTAATACTCCTATGCTTATGCTCCGAGATTTTATTTGGGCTCATGGCAGATATAATAAAGTAGCGCTTAAAAAGTTCATTGACGATTTCAAGCCTGATATAGTCTTCTGCCCAAGATATATATCTCCTAAACTCATGCGTTTGGAGAAAATTGTGTCCACAATGACAAATGCACCTTTTGTTGCTTTCACCGCAGATGATGAAGCATCATTACCAACTTATGGCAACATATTGAGTCGGATGAGAAAGCGAAAGATTCACAATCGATTCAAAGAACATGTGTCCTTGTACAAGCATTATTTTACGTTCAGCGAAGATCAAGCAAAGGAGTATACAGAAGAGTATGGGGTTAAGACTTCTATCCTCTTAAAGTGCGGAGATTTCGATGGCGTATATAGTCCAAAACCAGTTGGATCGCCAATCCGATTAGTTTATGCAGGTCGCTTATATTGCAATCGATGGAAATCACTTTCTGAAATAGGAAAAGCTCTGCAGATCATTAACAAGGATAGAGTTCGTATGATTTTGGATATTTATACAATGGATAAGCTCACATGCGAACAAACCGCGGCTCTTTCTGAAGATAAGTTTATTCATATGAAAGGGAGTGTTACACCTTCAAGGTTGAAAACAATATATGAGGAGGCAGACATAGCCCTTCATGTAGAGTCTCTAGATGAGTACTACCGTATGGTAACACGTGTATCTTTCTCTACCAAAATCATTGACTTAATGGCTTCCACTTGTGCCATCATGGCGATTTGTTGGGATAAGCATGCTGGCTATCAATACCTAAAGAAACATGATGCAGCATTCTGCATCGCGGACTATAGCGAAATTCTTCCTCTATTGAAAGCAGTATGTGACAATCCTGCTCTAGTGCAAGAGTATGCTAAAAAAGCCTATGAATGTGGAAAAATGAACCATAGTAGAGAAACGATACATCAACAAATCAAAACTAAATTTAACGAAGTGATAGCAGAGAAAAAAGGATTATGAAAATATCTGTAATCATACCTACATATAAACCCCAATCATACCTTTGGAAATGTCTAGAATCCATGAATGCTCAAACTGTGGATAAAGGCTATTTTGAAGTTATATTAGTACTCAATGGCTGCAAAGATCCATATCTATCACAGATTTTAAATTGGGCAACAAAGCATAAATCTTTGAACCTAAAGGTGATTCAAACAGACTTAGGGGGAGTTAGCAATGCGAGAAATAAGGCAATAGATATCGCAAAAGGAGAGTATATCACTTTTGTTGACGATGATGATTATTTATCTCCCACTTGCTTACAAGAGATGTTAGATATTGCGAATCCAGAAACAATCGCTCTTTGTAACACAATTGGATTTTACGATGACGGTAGAGAAAAAATAATCCCGCAGACTATAGTATTCCAAGAATCTTCTACCAAAGGTAAGGTACCATATAATAAAATCAGAGCCTATTACTCTATTCCCTGGGCAAAATTGATTCATAAATCCATTATCGGAGATAGAAGATATAACACAAACTTTAAGAACGGAGAAGATTGTCTCTATATGTTCCTTCTGTCTAATCGATATAAATATGTGAACTTTACGTCAAAGAACGCGACATATTACCATAGATATCGCGAGAATAGCGCTATTGCAGCCTTAAGCTTTAATAAAGCAATATTTCTTAACACGACAAAACTTATTGCTGAATACACTAAAATATATCTTTATGGCTCAAATTATTCATTTAAAGTATATTTGACACGCGTTTTAGGGGCTTTTCATACTTTATTAAATACATTGCGGAACTAATCATATGAAGAAAAAGATTGCAGTTGTAAACCGGACGAATCTGAAAAACTTCGGTTCGGTACTTCAAGTATACGCACTATGCGATGCTGTTAAGAAACTCGGTTATGAGGCAGAGGTAGTATGGCAAAGTGGAAATATGAGTCAGAACTACGATTTAAGGCCCAACAAGGTTTTCAAGACGGCCTTAAAACTTCTTTGCCATCCTACTCTTCTTTGGTCAACCGTCAAAACTGTTATGGAGGTTAAGGGTAATGTTATTGATGAGGGTAAGATCAAGAAGTTTGATGATTTTGTAGCCAAAAACTTTAATCAGACTTTTTATGACCCTAGCGAGATCGAGAGAGTTGCGGCATCAGACAAATACGACAAGTTTATCTGTGGAAGTGACCAAATCTGGTGCACAACAACACTCTATCCCGATCCCATGATGTACCTACGCTTTGCCCCTAAAGAAAAGCGAATAGCGTACGCTCCAAGCCTTGGACGTAATTACATTCCGAATTACAACAAACGCATACTAAAGAAGTATATCAAAGATGTACCTTGTGTATCCGTTCGAGAGGATGAGGGACATCGCCTCATAAAGGATCTGACAGGTCGCGATGTTGCCGTTGTATCTGACCCTACCTTATTAATGCGCAACAACGAATGGGACAAATTGAAAGAAGATGTCCAATTACCCGAGAGGTATGTACTTTGCTATTTCTTGGACGAACCTGCTGATGATGTGCAAAATGCTATCAGTAAGTACGCTCATAAGAAGAATCTGGATATTGTAGTCCTAGGTAAGTTAGGGACAGTAGACTTTCCTTCTGATCGCATCTATCAACCCACTGCCGGCCCGGGAGAGTTTCTGACTATCATCAGCAAAGCTGAGATGGTGATAACCGATTCATATCATGGAATGCTTTTCGCCATCAACTATCATCGTAACTTTTGGTCAGTGGAGCGCGCATACAGTCAGTTTGATCAATCTTCTCGTCAGTTGACCGTACTTTCTCGACTCGGAATGGAGAAGCGTTATCTGAAGTCGAATTTCAACTTCACAGATGCAGAAATCGATTATGTGAAAGTACAGACAAAAATTAATGACTTTGTGTCTTATTCCATGAATTATCTAAAAACCTCATTAGGGAAATAATATATGGCCCATATAGAAAATTTCTGGTTGGATTCCAACTCAACAAATAAAGCCACACGTAAGTCATGCTGTGGGTGTACGGCGTGCGAAAGTATTTGCGGTAAGAAAGCAATCAGCATGAAAGCAGATAAAGAAGGTTTCATGTATCCAATAGTCAACAAAGGGCTATGCGTTGATTGTGGATTATGTGTTAAAGTCTGTCCAGTATCCAATGAATGTGTGGATAAGAAACCATATATAAAATCATATGGTGGTTATTCTACCAATGAGCGAATAATAAATTCTTGTGCGTCGGGAGGTGTTGCAACAGCGCTTTCGATTTCCACCATCGAAAACGGTGGTGTCGTGTTTGGCGTACAATTTAACAAGAATTACGATTCTGCAGAATACATCAAGGTTGAAACAATCGATAGACTTTGGTCATTATGTAGCTCAAAATATGTTCAGCCGTCCAAATCTGGCGTGTATGTACAAGTGAGAAACGAACTCTCTACAGGCCGAAAGGTTTTATTTGTTGGTTGTCCTTGCGATATTGCAGGCCTTAAACGTTATCTACACAAGGATTTTGATAACCTTTTGACTTGTGAATTGTTTTGCGCAGGAGTCACAACCAACAAATTATTAGTAGACTACTGTTATATGCGGGAGAAAAAGGTGGGGGCAAAACTTATAGCCTTTAATGTTCGTAATAAAGAGAAAGGCTGGTTTGTTGAGCACATCAAAGAGGAATATGCAGATGGTACAACATATTTTAAGAATCATTTTGGGACATATCTTGGTTATGGTTTCTTGACATTTCGCAGACCATCTTGCTACCACTGCCAATACAAGCAAAATATTACTATGTGCGACATCAAAGTAGGAGACTTCTGGGGAATTAAGGACACAGATCCATATTGGAATCCTAAGGGAGTTTCTGTGATTTTAGCAAAAACACAAAAGGGTATTGATGAATTGGAATCTTTGAAGGAATTTAACTTGTATGAGATAGACCATACTAAAGCAACAATTAATAATCATGGCTTTATGAGTAAACCTGGAGAGGCTCTTGAAGCAAAGCGAGAAGTTTTTGAACGCGTCTTCATCAAAGAAGGAAAAGGTCTTGAAGCAGCTTGTAAGGCTACTGCACCTTTAAGTTTTTGGGTAAAGTATTATGTTCCTTCTTCACTTCATGCAACGATGAAAAAACTTTATCATAAATTAATTGATAAAAAATAAATAGGCATATCCTCCCGCACTATTCAAAGAAAATCTATCCGTAAAATGGAGACATACGAGTTAAACAAAAATTTAAGCAATTAGGTAAAGTTATTAGCTGCAGTACTTGTCGCAGTATCGCACTATTCCACAATAATATATGTCAATAATCTTTGGTCAGACAGTGCTTTTCTGCGTTTTTGGTATCAGGGAGGTTACATCGGTATTGGATACTGTTCCAAAGAGTGTGTCTG
>ENA-ORRU01001534-ORRU01001534.1-human-gut-metagenome-genome-assembly--contig:-NODE-1534-length-13743-cov-14.255991_pt1 | contig 13743 bp, 9 predicted proteins | sample MGYA00242184_ERZ509151 | MGnify/ENA primary metagenome ERZ509151 (study PRJEB26280, sample SAMEA2338667) | human gut metagenome | biome: human gut; feature: human-associated habitat; material: faeces... | reverse complement strand
TAAGTATTGCCCGAAGGGCAATCCACAACCCTCGGGGCCGAAGGCCCCGTCAAACCTAAGAACCCTCCGGCCCATAGGGCCGGTCCATCTTAAGAACCTTCACGCCCGAAGGTGTGTCCAAAGGCGTCATCCGCCGCTCCTGACTCTACTGGTAATTCCGCTTCTTCCTGTAACTGGCAGCCATGTCCGCAATGCCCAGGAAGACCGCAAACATCTGAATGACACCGATGAAAGCAGAAAGGATCATAATGAACAGCCGGAGCGGTTTCATGAAGGGATAGCGGTGAGGCATCCACCAGAGCACCGACAGCCCCTGGAGCCAGAAAATGGAAACGCAGAGGGTGCCCAGATTATAAGCCACATAGGATACCTGCTCCTGATCCTTGAAGAAATACTGGGCTGCCAGCACCAGAAGGTAAAGGGCCAGGGTGGCCTTCGGAAATTCCCACCGTTCAAAAGGAGGAAGATGGGGAATATCGGTGATGCCCATTTTCTTGAACACATGAGCTCCCAGGGTCATGGAAGCCCAGGAGTAGAAAACAGAAACAGCCACCAGCGTATAGGGCACCGATTTTTCCATGGCATCCATGAGGAACTCCACCTTTTCCTTCGCCTGGTCCAGGGCCTCGCCGCTGTAGAAGGAGGGCAGCGTTTCCAGCATGCTGTCCCTGATCTGGGAAAGGCCTTCGCTGCCGAAAATCAGGCTGGGGAGCCCCAGAAGATAGAGGGTAGCCATGCCTTCCGCCACCAGAGCCAGAAGCACCACCACGGCGCCGGCAATCAGCGTCTTGGCTGCCGACACTTTAAACCGGTAGCATATACCCATGGTGACACCCAGAAGGCCGAAGATGGCACACACAAAAGCGGCGGACACCACGCCGAAAAAGGTGGAGTCCAGCACCAGCACGCCGGTGGTTACCACAATGGACCATTTCACGCCTTCCTTCATGCCCAGATAGGCAATGGGAAGGGGAATCAGAAGAAAAACTACGGTAGAAAGAAGGGGCATGTAAAACCCCAGAAGGGAAAGCACCACTACCAGCGCCGTACACATGCCGGCCCGCACAATGGCATGATTGTCTCCGGAAATCCGATCGTTCATATAAAACTCCTTCATAAATATGATGATATAGATATTATATTTTACCACATTTAGATAAGTTCATGCAGAACCCCCAAGCCCCGGGCTTGGGGAGCCTCCTCTTCCCCTGAGACAAAGGGGATGGAAAAGCGGCAGGGCCTTAGGGAAGCACTGATTAATTCGCAGAATCGAATTTCATATGTATTTTTATCCAATGCTGCGTCATAAGCCTCCTTAAATAGCTCGCTATTCGCGTCCTTGCATTGAATAAAAATGCAAGAATGAAATCCGATAACGATTTAATCAGCGCTTCCTTAGAAAAGGATGCTCCATATGTCCCGTTCCCACTAAAAAAGACGCCGGAAAGGCGTCCTTTGACGGTCCGACGGGCGCAGCGCAGTCCCTCTTTTCCCCATGTCCCTTCTTTCGCAGCATAGCTGCCACGGATTGGATTTCTTCTGCCCCTTTCTTTCCATGCCCGCTCAGGAAATCCTGTAAAATCCCGATTCTTTCTCCGCCGCTGCTCTCTTCCCTTATCTCTGGAAGTCTGTTTTGTCCTTTTCCTCGGCCCTCGCTGTATCGGCCGGTTTCTTCTTCTCTTTTCTTCCGATTTCCTCATCGGTATAGGAAATGGGAAGCAGCTGTGCTTCCTCAGCAGCGCAGGTAAAATGATGTTCGCTCCAGTCTCCCAGTCCAGTGAGCAGCAGAACAAGGAGCAGTATGATTTTCGTTTTCATGTCATCTTCCTCTCCTTTCAGATGTCTTGTCATAAGGCTTTATGAAACAGGGAAGCCCAAAGGCAGCAGGCCGCCATCGGTGCCCATCTCTGTAATGACAGGCCCCCCTGCCATCATGATGATCTGTCCGTCAGCGCTTCCTTACAGAAACGAAGGAACGCCTTCACCGCCGGCGTGCGGGGTACATTCCTCTTCCAGGCAATGGCGGTCTGGATGCGGCGCTCCGGATATAAAGGAATAAACTTCAGTTTCTTCTCGTCATACATGGGCACGGCCCCTTCGGAAGACAGGGCGCAGAAGCCTGATGCTTCCACGAAGAGTCCCGCATTGCCGCCCAGATTCTCTGTCACCGGGACGGTCATACTCTGGAACTCCTCCCCCAGCCAGCTGATGATTTCATTTTTCAGCTTTTTTCTGCTGGGAAGAATCAGCGCCCGCCCATGAAGATCAGAAGGCTGGATATGGTCTTTGGATGAGAGCACATCATCAGCCCGCAGATAGACTCCCCACCGGGCATCCGGCCCCACAGGTATATAATCGAAGTTTTCTGTATCAAAAGGGCAGACCAGAATGGCCGCATCAATCAGGCCATGATTCATCCGTTCATCAATTTCATCGGTAGTCCCGGTGAAATAGTTGAACCGGACAAAGGGATGCTGTTTTTGAAATGCAAAAATGAGAGAGGCAAAACGCTCCGTCACCATCAGCTCTCCGCCGCCCACCATGATGCAGCCTCTCAGCTTTTTTTCGCTGGAAGAAAGTTCTTCTTCCGTCTTTTCCATGAGTTCCATCATTTCCTCCGCCCTTCTCCGAAGAAGATGACCCTCCTCTGTCAGAACGAGCCGGCGGTTTCCCCTTTCAAAAAGGTGAACGCCCGTCTCTTCTTCCAGCTCTGCGATCTGCCTTGACAGGGTGGGCTGGGTGATGTGGAGGCTTTGGGCCGCTTTGGTCATACTTCCCAGCCGGGCTGTCATCAGGAAATATTTCAATACGCGAAATTCCATTTTCTATATCTCTCCTTTTATGATGTACCCAGAGCCGGTCTGCCGCTTCTCCATGCTTCGTTAATCACGGCCGCCATGTCCTGCTTGGCCCGCCAGTCGCCATGCAGGCCGTCTAATGCCAGGGACGGAGGCATGACCTCCATTCCCTCAAAAGGAGCCGCCGTATCAATATGCTTCCTGGTTCTGATAAAATCATTCACCCTGCGGAAAGAGGCCTGCCAGTCTTCTGCCGTAGGTTCCTGAAAGGCTCTGGCAATGGAGGCGGGATTGATGGGAGGCAGCGTGAGAAATACAGGGGTTATACCGTGGGCATAGCTCATCATTTCCAGCGTTTCCAGGTCATGAATCACCTCTTCCGCCGGAACACCGGCGCGAAGGCTGTTGGTTCCTCCCATGATAAGCACCGTGCGCAGATGAAAGGGGACTACATCCTTTTCAAACCGCTCCACCATCATGGCACTGGTGTCGCCGCTTTGAGACAGATTCACCACCGGAAAAGACAGATAGGATTCATAGCTGTAGGCCCTGTCCGCCGGGCTGAAGGACAGGTGGCCTCCGCCATGGCTGATACTGTCACCAAAGACTCCCACTGTCCAGCCATGTACATCCAGTGTCCTTTTCTGGGGAAGGCTCCAGATACCTACCGGATGACCCTCCCGATCCAGTCCCCGCACCCTCCAGTAATACGTTCCTTTCCTGGGTGCCGGATCATAGAGATCAGTGAGCGTAGTGACCCCTGCATAAACGCGATACCGGGAAGGGGCATATCCATCTTCATTTTCCGGATACCGGCTGGTCACTTCTACTTCGTAGGAATCTGCTCCAGGAATGCCGATGTAGGAATATACGGGATACAGAAGAGCTGCTCCCTTCTCCCCTTCGTCATAGGGACGGGGAAGCGGTGCATAGCGATGAATGGGGACCAGGGACCCTTCCAGCCGGCGAGGCGCTGAAAAAGGCCCTGTGGGCTTCCCGTCCAAATCAAAGGGCCTCACCCTCCAGTACAGATGATCCTTTGTCTCTGCCTTCAAGGGAAGCGCCGAAGAAGAAATCATAATGCCCGGCACATACACCTTCGGCACATGGTACACCGCCTTTCCAGAAGGCTGCCCCTCATCCCAGGCACCCTCTTCTTCTGCAATTTCCAGCTCATAACCGACGGCATCGACATTTTCATCCCAGGAAAGAAAATACATATTCCCTTCCTGCATTCCGGAATTTTCTTCCTGGTGATACACCGATGCATGGAGCTCCCGGGAATGTCCATAGTAAAAAGGAGCTTTCTCTGCATTCATAACCAGTGGAAGAGCCGCCAGCAGCAGTCCGGCAATCAAACAAATTCCCATCCTCTTCATAGCAGATTCCTCCTTTGCCTCTTTCTTCCTATGCCATCCAAAGGGGGCCCTTTCGTCCCTCCCATCCTTTCTGCCCATATTCTAATATAGAAAGATTCGAATATCCAATAGTTATAGGCAATGTTCTCCTATGCCTTGTAAGCATGGGATGCTCCCCCTGTTTCTGATAAGAGCGTTCTGTTATCAGGCCATTGAATCCTTAGACCCAAAGGCCCGATGATCTTTGCCACAGGGCTTCGCCTCTCCATAAAATATTTCCCACTCCCCCTTCCCCCTTGTGCTATAATATGAGAAGCGACTATGGAACGGCTTTTTTTATTTTTTACATACATAATATTTACCATTATTTTTCTGCTTATTTCAAAAATATAGGCACCAAACAATTGAATAGGAGGATTTGAATCTTGGCAAAAGCTAGATTACAGATTATTCCCCTGGGAGGTCTTGGGGAAATCGGAAAGAACATGACTGTCTTCCGTTACGGCGACGAAATTATCGTAATTGATGCAGGCATGGCCTTTCCGGAAGAAGATATGCTGGGAATTGATATTGTCATTCCCGATTTCAGTTATTTAATCGAAAACAAGGATAAGATCAAAGCCATTCTGATTACCCATGGTCACGAAGATCACATCGGCTCTCTGTCTTATCTTTTAAGGGATGTATCGGCGCCGGTCTATGCCACCCGCCTCACCTGCGGCCTCATTGAAGGCAAGCTGAAGGAAGCCCATATTTCCAATTATGATTTACACGTAGTCAAATCTGGAGATGAATTCAAAGCCGGTTCGTTTAAATTCGGATTCTTCCATGTCTGCCATTCCATTCCTGATTCCTGCGGCATTTACCTGCGTACCCCCATCGGCACCATCGTCCACACCGGCGACTTCAAGTTCGATCACTCCCCGGTAGACGGCGAACAGACCGATATGTACAAGCTGGCCGAACTGGGCCATCGGGGCGTGCTGGTGCTCTGCGCCGACTCCACCAATGCCCAGAACCCCGGCTACACACCGTCGGAAGCCGTGGTCACCCGTTCTCTCATGGAAGCCTACGGCGAAGCAAGGGGCCGTATCATTCTGGCCACCTTCGCATCCAACGTATCCCGTATCCAGATGGCTGTGGACGCCGCCGTCCATTACAAGCGCAAAGTCTGCGTCTTCGGCCGCTCCATGGTGAATGTAGTGAATATCGCCCTGGAAATGGGCTATCTCACAGCGCCGGAAGGCACCTTCATCGAGCCGGAAGAAATCAACCGGTACCGGGATGACCGTCTCTGCATTCTCACCACCGGCAGCCAGGGCGAACCGATGGCAGGGCTGTCCCGCATGGCTGACGGCCAGCCACCGGCAGGTCACCATTCATGCCGGCGATACGGTCATTATCTCCGCCTCCCCTATTCCCGGCAATGAAACAAGTGTAGGCCGCACCATCGACAGCCTGATGAAACTGGGTGCCCATGTGGTAACCAGTGCCACCACCAGGGTACATGTATCAGGCCACGGCTCCCAGGAAGATCTGAAAACCATGCTTTCCCTGGTACACCCGAAATTCTTCATCCCTGTGCACGGCGAATACCGCATGCTCTGCAGCCATGCGGAACTGGCTGAAAGCCTGGGCGTCAAGAAGCAGAACATCCTCATCGGCGAAAACGGCTCTGTTTTCGAATTCACCAACCGCAGTGCCAAGATCAACGGCAAAGTACAGGCAGGCCCTGTATTCGTTGACGGCCTGGGCGTAGGGGATGTAGGAAATATCGTCATCCGCGACCGCCAGCAGCTGGCCCAGGACGGCGTAGTCATCGTAGTCATTGCACTGGAAAAAGGAAGCAACCAGGTCCTGGCAGGCCCGGATATCGTTTCCCGCGGTTTCGTCTATGTACGGGACAGCGAAGCCCTGCTTACGGAAGCCCGGGACCGCATCGAATCGGTACTGGACCGCTGCGAAGCCGGCAATGTGACCGAATGGAATGCCATCAAGACCCAGATCCGCGATACCCTGGGCAAATATTTCTACGACCGCACCAAACGGCGCCCCATGATTCTTCCCATTATCCAGGAAGTGAAATAACCATCACCACTCCCCGCCCTGCCATGGGCGGGGATTTTTGTCGAAATCAGTTTCCTGCCTCTTTGCGCTGCCATCCTATCCCGCCGGGCAGGAAACCCATTTACTCCCAAGGAGCTTTCCTATGATTACCATTTTCCCTACCTTCTTCCCCTCCTTTGCCTGTAAGGCGGACAAATGCCGCCACACCTGCTGCCAGAAATGGGAAATCGATATTGATGAAGACACGGCCGAAACATACAGGCACACCCCCGGTTCTCTGGGCGATGAACTCCGCGCATGGATCACCACCGGTGATGAAGGCAGCGCCTGCTTCCGGCTGAACGATCAGGGGTACTGCCATTTTCTGAATGAAAAAGGGCTCTGCCGGCTCATTCTGGAAATGGGACCTTCCAGTCTCTGCCAGATCTGCCGGGACCATCCCCGGTTCTACAAGTTTACCTATGACAGCCAAAGGGAGGAAGACGTGACCCTTGCCGGCACAGGGCTGGCCTGCGAAGAAACGGTGGAGCAGCTTCTGGCGGAAGAAGGAGAAATGGTTTTTGCGGTGAAGGGAGAAAAAGGACTCCTTTCCTTTGAAGACCTGCTGAGCCGCCTCTCCCTCTCCCTGCCCCGCCGCCTTCTTCATGTCCATCCTTCTTTCCAGAAAGACCAGGTACACCAGGTGCTGCAGCTTTTGGAGGAGACAAATCCCATTGACCGGGAGTGGACAGAATCCCTGTCCTTCATGGAAGACCATGAAGAAGAACTCAGCCGGAAGGCAGAACTTCTCGCAGAAAACCTGCCGCCCCATTTCCTTACCAATCTGTACCGGTACATTTTCTACCGCCAGCTGGATGAGTGCGAAGCCTACGATATAGAAGATGCTGCCCGCTACAGCAGTGAAAGCGTAACTTTCATCCTGCTGGAATATGCCAGAACAGGAAATCTCATCCGCTCTGTCACCCGATGGTCTGAGCAGGTGGAATATGATACGGAAAATGTGTACATCCTCCTGGACAATATTTCCGAGATGGACACGCCTTTGGCATGAGGGTTCAGAGGGCTCAAAAGGGAAGGTTCTTAAGATTGACCGGCCCTAAGGCCGGAGGGTTCTTAAGTTTGACGGGGCCTTTGGCCCCGAGGGTTGTGGTATCGCCCTAACGGGCGATTGCTTATAAGGTCAGCGTTACGGGATTGGCTTTATGGATCATATGGCATGATACGCATGCTGGTGATTGGCTCACTGCGTTCACCACCAAAGGGGGAAACTGCGGAATGGTACATGAAATATACGACTCTCTGTTTTTCCTCTCCATACTTCTCGTTTCCCCTTGAGGGGAACGCCTCGAAGAGGCAAAGGGTGTACAAGGCAGTGCACCGATTTGACACCCCATCGCTATCCTGACCGCCAATCAGCGGCCTGTGTCATTTTTGCTTCTTACCCTTGGACACACCTTCGGCGTGAGGGTTCAGAGGGTGGCGGTGGCGGCTTCGCCGCAGATTAAAAAAAATGGGATAGAAAAAAGACTGTGAAAAATGATTTACATGTTTCACAGTCTTTTTTGCTGCCTTTTTCAGGTCAAGCGGATTCTATTATTCTCCCATTTCCTGGAGTACATGGGCGCAGCGGGCGCAGACATGGGGATGAGCGGCATCGCTTCCCACATCGGGGGTCCGTTTCCAGCAGCGTTCGCATTTTTCCAGGGTGCATACGGCTACGGAGCACTTCACGGTGCCTTCTTCATTGGAAGCTGCGCCTTCCGGTGCTTTTTCCGTACCTTCTTCAATCTTTGCCTGGGATACGAGGCAGAAGTCGGCCAGTTCTTTTTCCATGTCCTTCAGCACCTGGAATTCATCGCCGTCGGCGTAGACGGTGACTTCGGCATCCAGCGGATGGCCGATGGTCTTGGCCTGTCTGGCTTCTTCCAGGGCCTTGGTGACTACGCTTCTGACAGCCAGCCGTTTCTTCCACTTTTCGTCCAGTGCTTCATCCAGATATTTCTCATTGGCTTTTGGCATGTCAGCCATATGGACAGACCATTCTCTTTCTTCCTTATTCGGGAGAGCCTGCCATACTTCTTCGGAGGTGAAGCAGAGAACCGGTGCCACCAGGCGTACCAGGGTGGTAAGGATTTCATACATGGCTGTCTGGGCGCTTCTTCTCAGTTTGCCGTCCGCCTTTTCGGTGTAGAGGCGGTCCTTCAGAATATCCAGATAAATGGAGGACAGGTCGACGGTGCAGAAGTTGTGCACTGCATGGTACATCACATGGAACTGGTAGTCGTCATAGGCTTTGAGAACCGTTTCCTTCACCTGTTCCAGGCGGAGCAGTGCCCAGCGGTCCAGTTCTTCCATATCTTCATAGGCTACGCTGTCTTTCTTCGGATCGAAGTCATAGAGGTTGCCCAGGAGGTAGCGGAAGGTATTTCTGATTTTCCGGTATACGTCGCTCATGGCCTTGATGATCTTGTCGGAGAGGCGTACATCGCCCTGGTAGTCCACGGAGGAAATCCAGAGGCGCATCACGTCGGCGCCATACTTGTTGATTACATCCTGAGGAGCCACTACGTTGCCTACGGATTTACTCATCTTGCGGCCTTCGCCGTCCATGGTGAAGCCGTGGGTGAGGACTGCCTTGTAGGGGGCATAGCCGTTGACGGCAACGGAGCAGAGGAGGGAGGAGTGGAACCAGCCGCGGTGCTGGTCGGAGCCTTCCAGATAGAGGTCGCAGGGATATTTCACGCCTTCCCATTCCTTGTGGGGATAGCGGAGGACACCGTTCCAGGTGGAGCCGGAGTCAAACCATACGTCCATAATGTCCTTTTCCTTGTGGAAATGGGTGCCGCCGCAGTGGGGGCATTTGAATCCTTCCGGCAGCAGTTCTTCTGCACTGTGGGCCCACCATGCATCGGTACCTTCTTTTTCCACGATATCTTCCACTTTCTTCATGGTTTCCGGTGTGATCACCCATTTGCCGCAGTCATCGCAGTAAAAAGCAGGAATCGGCACACCCCAGGAACGCTGACGGGAAATGCACCAGTCCTGACGGTCGCGAATCATGTTGTACAGACGGTCATGGCCCCAGGAAGGAATGAAACGGGTATCATCTACGGCTTTCAGTGCTTTGTCTCTGAAATCATTAATAGATGCGAACCACTGTTCTGTAGCTCTGTAGATAATGGGGTTCTTGCAGCGCCAGCAGTGTGCATACTGATGGTGAATGGATTTCTTGCCCAGCAGCATGCCTGCATGAGCGAGAGCGGAAATGACAGGGCCTTCTGCTTCCCAGATGGTCTTGCCTTCCAGGCCCAGACCGGCTTCAGCGGTCATATGGCCCTTTTCATCCACCGGGCAGATGATGGGCAGATCCAGCTTGCCCTTATTTCTGTAGTCCTGGCACACTTCAAAGTCGTCCACGCCATGTCCCGGAGCGGTATGAACGCAGCCGGTGCCGGCATCCAGAGTGACATGGTTGCCTTCCAGCACATAAGCCAGACGGTCCAGCAGGGGATGGTGGAAGGTGGCCAGTTCCCATTCAGCGCCGGTCATTTCACGGCCCACGAATTCATAATCTTCCACCTTGCATTCTTCCAGCGCCTTCGGTGCCAGTTCCTTGTTCATGAGGTAGTATTCATCGGCCGCCTTGTTATGTACCCAGACGTAGGTGAACTTCGGGTTCACGCAGATGGCTTCATTGGCAGGAATGGTCCAGGGTGTGGTGGTCCAGATGACGGCAAAGAGCTTGTCCTTCGGCACGACTTCGGGAGCGAGACCCTTCAGGTCTACTGCCGGGAATTTGACATAAATGGAAGGAGACTTTCTGTCTTTATATTCGATTTCTGCTTCTGCCAGAGCGGTTTCGCAGTGGGGGCACCAGTATACAGCCTTCTTGCCTTTGTAAATGTAGCCCTTGTTAGCCATTTCACCGAAAACTTCCAGTTCCTTGGCTTCCAGATGGGGATCAAAGGTGACATAGGGATTGGCAAAATCGCCCACCACGCCCATGCGGATGAAATCGGCCTTCTGGATGGCAATCCATTTCTTGGCATAGGCCAGGCATTTTCTGCGAAGTTCCAGAGGAGTCATGTTGGCCCGGTCTTCGCCGGAATCCTTCAGTACCGCATATTCGATAGGAAGTCCGTGGGTATCCCAGCCGGGGATATAGTTGGCTTCATAGCCGGCCATATGCTTGTAGCGGACAATGATATCCTTCAGTGTCTTGTTCAGTGCATGGCCGATATGAATCTTGCCATTGGCATAAGGAGGTCCATCATGAAGAACAAAGGTCGGTGCGCCGTCCTTTCTTCTCTTTTCCTGTCTGGCATGATAGAGGTCATGTTCCTGCCAGAAATCCACAAAGCCCGGTTCCTTCTTCGGCAGATTGCCGCGCATGGGGAAATCCGTCTGCGGCAGATGTAAAGTCTTGCTGTAATCCATTTCAATTCCTCCTATGGAAATCAGAGATTTCCAAAATAAAAAATTCCCGCCCGCAAGGGGCGAGAATCAATTTCCCGTGGTACCACCCTCATGACCTTCCGGCCACTTGGTACAGTTAACGATGTCCCGTCAGGGCTTTTCTTCCCTGAAGCTCCGAAGTGATCCTCTCGCAGGCTGAACGCTCCCTTTCACCAGACGGAAGCTCTCTTTGGAATCAATCCATGCGAAACGTCTTCATCCACGCTTGTCAGTATTTTTATATTTTACTTATCATAAAGCCATAAGTCAAGGGGATTTTAAAAAAGACGCGCCTTTGGCGCGAGGGTTCATAGGGTTCAGAAGGTTCAGAGGGTTCAAAGGGTGATGGTATCGCCCTTACGGGCGATGAGTATGAAGTCAGCGTTATGAGGGAGGGTTCTTAAGATGGACCGGCCCTATGGGCCGGAGGGTTCGTAAGTTTGACGGCCCTTCGGGCCGAGGGTTGTGGTATCGCCCTTACGGGCGATGAACATAAAGGCAGCGTTACGGGATTGGCTTTCTGTGTCACAGGGCTTGATTGGCATTCTGGTGATTAGCCGCTATGCGGCTCCCCCTTATCCGGCTGCGCCGGACTTCTCCACGGGAAAGCGTGTCACACGATTCTCAGGTCGCTTTGCTTCCTTACGAATCGTGTTCCCTTGCCACCCCTATGCAGGGGGCAGAATAAAACACCACAAAACACTCTCTTCATAAGCGGCTCTACAGTAAGCACGGGTTATTGTGCCACCTCGAAGAGGGGGAAAGGTGGTGGCGCCAGCCACCAAAGGGAGATTGCATTTCCTCGCCCGCATGGCGGTTGTATGGTCTTTCCTCGGGTGAAAGCCCGGTTGTAAAGGTTTTATCATAAGAGGGCTCCTTCAATAAATATAAGGCGCCCACTACAACCCTCAGCGGCAGAGCCGCTGTCAAACTTTAGAACCCTCACGCCCATAAGGGCGTGTCCATAGGGTGGTGGCGGCTCCGCCGCAGGTTGTGTATCGCTTTCGCTCAGGGGGCAGATAGCGGACAGCCATCCCACGGTCCCCAAAACTTTCTCAGCAAAAATTTTCATTTCTTATATAATAGAGTTAAGAAAGCATTAAGGAGTGATACTATGAAAGAGATATACAAAAGGCGTATCGCCGCTGTCCGTGAAGGATTGGCGGAGATGGGTCTTTCCTCCCTTATCGTTTCAGAGACGGCCGCCCTCTTTTATCTCACCGGGGAAATCATCCCCCCCGGCGAACGGCTCACAGTGCTGGTGATCCGCCAGGAAGGGCCCGCCTTCTGGATCCGGAATCGCCTGTTTCCGCTGAAAGAAGGCATGGGCCTTTCCATGAAAGACGCCGAAGCCTCGCTGGAGTCGGCGGATATTTCCTTTGAAGACGGAGAAGACGGCCCTGCCCTTCTTTCCTCCCGCCTGCCCAAAGGCACAGTGGGCATCGACAAGACCTGGCCGTCCCATTTCCTTCTCTCCCTTATGGTCCTCCGCCGGGACCTTTCCTTTGTAAACGGCTCGCCTTTGGTGGACCGCCTGCGGGCAGTGAAGGACCAGGAAGAAATCAACGCCATGCGTCTGGCCTCGGCCATCAATGACCGGGCCATGGAACGGATTTCCCGCTGGATCCGCCCGGGCGTGACAGAAAAGGAATGTGCCGAGAGGCTCCTTGCCATATATAAAGAAGAAGGGGCCGAAGGCTTTTCCTTCCCGCCCATTGTTTCCTTCGGTGCCCACGGCGCCGATCCCCACCATATGCCCGATGACACGAAACTTGCCGAAAACGAAGTGGTGCTCTTTGATATAGGCTGCCGGAAGGACCATTACTGCTCCGACATGACCCGTACCTTCTTCACCGACCTTCCTACAGAAGAAGAGGAAAAGGTGCATCGTCTGGTACGGGAAGCCGGCGAACTGGCGGAATCCCTGGTACGCCCCGGCATTCCCCTGGCGGAGCTGGACCGGGCCGCCAGAAAGCACATAGAAGACGGCGGCTATGGTCCCTTCTTCACCCACCGTCTGGGCCATTTCATCGGCCTGAAAGAGCACGAAGAAGGAGAAGTCAGCGCCTCCTCCCCCCTCATCGCCCAAAAGGGCATGATCTTTTCCATTGAACCGGGCATTTATCTGGAAGGCCGCTTCGGCGTCCGCGTGGAAGACCTGGTACTGGTCACCGACACAGGCTGCGAAGTACTGAACCATGCGCCCCGGGGCTGGCAGATTCCCTGAAAGGAGAAAATTATGATTCAAATCAGACATATGGTACTCGGCGAAGGCAGGCCTAAAATCTGCGTTCCCCTCGTTTCCCCTTCCTTTGACGAACTGGACCGGGAATGCGCTGCCCTGGAAAGCCAACACCCCGACATGCTGGAATGGCGGGTGGACTACCTTCTGAACAAAGAAGACTTCAACGCCACAGCAGACCTGGACAAAGCCTTTCGCATCATCCGCTCCCATTTCCAGGACACCCCGCTCCTCACCACCCTCCGCACCAAAAGCCAGGGCGGCGTCCATAAAACCCCCGGCGGCGACTATATAAGACTCATCTCCCTCATCCTCGCCTCCCGGTGGGCCGACATCATCGACATCGAATACGGCCACGAAATGCTGGACACCAAAATCCTCATGGCCCGGGCCAGAGCCCAGAAGATTCCCACGCTCATGAGCTACCACAAATTCAAACGGGCCCTTTCGGAAATGGAAATCGTGGACACTCTGGAAAATATGCACTCCTTCCATCCGGACATCCTGAAAATCGCCGTCATGCCAAAGACGCCCCTGGACACTGCCGCCCTCATAAACGCCGCCGCCCGGGTGGGCCAGCGCTTCCCCGATACTCCCATCATTACCATCGGCATGGGCCCCTTAGGCGTCCTCACCAGAGCCGCCGGGAACCACCTGGGCGCCCCCCTCACCTTCGCCGCCGGAAAAGAAGCCAGCGCCCCCGGCCAGCTCACCGTGGAAGAAGCACGGACTCTATTGGGCATTTTGTATAAATAAAGGACACACCTTGCCTGGACACACCTTCGGTGTGAGGGTTGACGGGGCTTCGCCCCGAAGGTTGTGG
>ENA-ORRU01001532-ORRU01001532.1-human-gut-metagenome-genome-assembly--contig:-NODE-1532-length-13754-cov-3.453829_pt1 | contig 13754 bp, 8 predicted proteins | sample MGYA00242184_ERZ509151 | MGnify/ENA primary metagenome ERZ509151 (study PRJEB26280, sample SAMEA2338667) | human gut metagenome | biome: human gut; feature: human-associated habitat; material: faeces... | reverse complement strand
CCGCACCGCCAAAGACGGCAGCGGAGGCCTCGTGGTTCTCGGCAACCGCACCCTCGGTATCAATCGCCACCTGGGGCTCGTCGTCAAAGTTGGGGACGCCCTGGGGCTCGGTGGGAACGGGCTCGGCGGTCGCATCGGCAACGGGCTCGGCGTCGACCGGCACATCGCCCTCGTCAGCGCCCTCGTCCTCGGCAGCATCTTCGCCGTTCACAGCGGCGACGGCCTCGTGAGGATCCTTGCCCTCGGCCTCGGCGCGCATGCCCAACACCAGGTTGCGCAGGCCCGCGACCGTGCCTTCCACGTCGGGGGCAGGCTGGTCGGCGTGCAGGTACGCCCAGTCCATCATAAAGGTGGCCGAAGACAGCGCACCGATGGCCAGCGCGTCGTCGGGGCACGAAAGCTCAACCTCAAAGACGCGCTCGTCGTGCTCGCTTACGCGCGTGCGGCCGCACGAGATGCTACCGGCAAGACCGGTCTCGTTCATGAGCTCGACCGTCACATGCTCAAGCAGGTGGCAAAGCTCGGTCTGGCCCATGCAGTCCTGGAATTCGCGACCGGAATCACCCAGGCACAGGTGCTTGGCAATCGCCGGCACCAGGTAATACACGCGCGCCGTGGCCTCGATATCCTCCGAGGTCATGAGCGGCATGCCGGGGTTCACCAGCACATGCGCGCAAATCTTGTCCTCGCTGACGGTGACCTTAAGGATGTTGAACAGGCCTGCCATAACTCTCCCCTACTCTTCCTTGTCCTACTCGTCGCCATCGTGCGGATCCACAGAGCCCGCACCCGACGCCATCGGCTCGTCTACCGAAGACTCGGAATCCTTCTTATCGGTTTCGGCCGGAGCGATCACGCGAATGAGCGAGATGCGCTGGCCACGCATCGACTGCACTTTAAACTTGTACCCCGCAACCTCAAACACCTCTCCGATGTCGGGCACCGAGTCGCAAAGCTCCAAAATCCAGCCGGCGATGGTCTCATAATCATCGCTTTCCTCGAGCGGCCAACCAAGCTCAATCGCGTCATCGCACGAAAAACGCCCATCAACGAGCCACTCGCGGCGCGAAAGGCGCGTGAGATACTTGTTGTCGGGGTCGAACTCGTCCTCGATCTCGCCGACGATCTCCTCGACGATGTCCTCGATGGTGATGATGCCGGCCGTGCCGCCGTACTCGTCCACGACCACCACGATCTGGTCGTGCGAGGTCTGCATCTCGGACAGCAGCGGCAGGATGTCCTTGGTGTCGGGCACAAAGGTGGCGTCGCGCAAAAAGCCGGCGATGGGCTGGTCGCCCTTGCCGTCGAGCGCGGGCTGAATCAGGTCCTTGATGTGCGCGATGCCGGCGACGTTGTCGGGATCCTCGTGATAGACGGGGATGCGGCTAAAGCCGGTCTGGCGCATGGTGGACAGCACGTCGGCGACCGTCTCGTCGTCCTCGCACATGGTGGTGTCCACGCGCGGCACCATGACCTCGCGGGCAACGGTGTCGCCCAGGTCGAAGATCTCGTGGATCATGCGCTTTTCCTCGTCGAGCAGGTCGTCCTGCTCCGAGACCATGTACTTGATCTCTTCTTCCGAGACGTTCTGGCGGTCGTCGGCACTCTTGATGCGCAGGATGCGGGCCAGGCCATCGGAGCAAGCACCGGTCAGCCACACGAGCGGACGGGCGATCTTTTGGAAAAACGACAACGTCCCCACAACCTGCTTGGACACGCCTTCGGCGTTGGACAGGCCGATGCGCTTGGGCACAAGCTCGCCGATCACAATGGACACGAAGGCGACCGCGACGGTGATGATGACCGGCGCCAGGCCGCGCGCGATGGCGGAGAGCGGCGCGATGCCAAAGCTCATGAGCCACGTGGCGAGCGGGTCGGACAGACTCGTCGAGGCGACGGCGGACGAGGCGAAGCCCACGAGCGTGATGGCGACCTGGATGGTGGCGAGCAGCTGGTCGGAGTCGGCAGCCAGCTTAATGGCACGCTCGGCGCGCTTGTCGCCTTCCTCGGCCTCGTGCTCCAGCACGGCGCGCTTGGCCGTGGTGAGCGCCATCTCGGACATAGAGAAGTAGCCGTTGATGAGGGTTAAAACGAGGGTGGTGATAAGGGAGATGGTTATGTCCATCGGGAGTTTCTCGAACCTCCAAGATTCGGGATGTCGGATTAAAACGTTGACGGCGGATACGGCAATTGCACTGGCGACCGAGCGGGGGCACGGGCGCTGGCGTGGTCGCTAGATTACGAAGAGGATCACCGCCATGAACTGGAAGATGCTGCCGGCGAGTACCCACAGGTGAAACACGCTGTGAAGATAGCGCACGTTTTTGGCGATATAGAACGGCACGCCCGCGGTGTAGCACACGCCGCCGACGGCGAGCAGGGCAAGTGCCACGGGGTTGAGCAGCGCCACGAGCTCGGGCAGCTTAAAGACAACGAGCCAGCCCATCAGCAGATAGACCAGGCCGCTTACCCAATGCGGCTGGCGCTCGCGCATAAAGCACTCGAGGGCGATGCCGATAATGGCGATGGCCCATACGGCAAAGAACAGCACAGCGCCGCCGTCGTTTGCGAGCGTGATGAGGCAAAACGGCGTATAGCTGCCCGCAATGAGCAGGTAGATGCAGCTGTGGTCGATGATGCGAAACACGCGCTTGGCGCGCGCGGGCTGAATCGCGTGGTAGAGCGTGGAGGCTAGGTATTCGAGGATAATGCTGACGCCGTAGACAATTGCCGCGGCCATGTGGGCCGGGCCTCCGCCGCGCAGGGCGGCGAATACGATCAGGAGCACCAGGCCCGCGATACCCAGCAGGCAGCCGACACCATGGGTGACGGAGTTCATGATCTCCTCACCCACCGTGTAGTGTGGAACGGCCGCGGTCTTGGGTCGCGGCTTAGAACTGTCGCTCGAATCGGACATGCCGGTTACATCCTCCAACGTAAAGAGTTCTCAACACTATATCAAAGCGTCTGGGTACGTGCGAAATTTGCACTATACGTGACCCTTTGTTTACCCATTCTTTGCCTGTTGACGCATCAACGGCGAACGTCCATAATGCGCTTGCATTAAATGTTGATGTATTAACATCTTATAGGAGAATACCGCATGGCTCAAAACGCACGTTCCCATCGAAAGCTCAAGATAGCCGGCATCGTTGCACTGGTGGTTGTCGTTGCGCTGCTCGGATTTGCCGGCAACTTTCTGTTTGACTTCGCGCTGAATCCCCGCGCGCCATACACCATGAAGATGATGCAGGATAGCAAGAACGACAAAGAAGGTGAGCAGCCGGATGCCGAGGATACCGAGGCGCGGGCATGGTTTAAAGAGAACCGCGAGAGCAGGAGCCTCACCGCGGACGACGGGACCGAGCTTGCCGCCTGGTATTTTGCTGCGTCGGAGAGCACGCACGACTACGCCGTCTGCCTGCATGGATATACCAACGAGCCCATCGGTATGGCCCGATACGTCAAGCGATTCCACGACCGCGGCATGAACGTACTCGCACCCGCCGCCCGCGCCCACGAGCGCTCCGGCGGCGACTATATCGGCATGGGCTGGCCCGAGCGGCTCGATGTCGTCGCATGGATCGAGCGAATCGTTCAGGCTGACCCCGAGGCGCGCATCTTGGTCTTTGGCGAGTCGATGGGTGCGGCAACCGCCATGAACGTCGCGGGGGAACCTCTGCCCGCAAACGTGAAATGCATTATCGAGGACTGCGGTTATACAAGTGTTTGGGACGAGTTTTCCCTGCAGCTCAAGGACGTGTTCGGCCTGCCCAGCTTTCCCTTGCTCGATGTAGCAAACTTGGTGTGCAACGTGCGCGCGGGCTACGACTTTCATAAGGCGAGCAGTGTGGAGCAACTCAAACACGCGACAGTTCCCATGCTGTTTATCCACGGCGACCAGGACACCTTTGTACCGTACAGTATGCTCAACCAAAACTACGACGCGTGCGCCAGCAAGGTCAAGCAAAAGCTCACCATCCATGACGCCGCCCACGCCAAGAGTGCGCAAGTTGACCCCGAGCTCTACTGGAACACGATCGGCAACTTCCTCGACAAGAATTTTTAGGCAAAAAGCAACGTCTGGGGTTTTGTTGCCAAAAATCGGTTTGTGGTCGGCGCTATTCGATTTCCTCGCACTTCCAAAAAGCCGCCCGTGGGCGCTGTGCTCACGGGCGGCTTTTGCTCAACTTACGCTACAAAGACGCTTATTTTGTCCAATAGCTAGGCGCTACTTGACCTCGATGAGCTCATACTCGCTCGTGCCCAGGCCAATCTTCTCGGCGTGCGCGATGCACACGCGCCAGTCGGTGTCGGGATGCGTGATGCAGAAGGGATCCTTGGCCTGCTCGCCCTCCAGATGCTCGTGGTTGTGCTCCATCTTGGCCGCGCTATCGGTGAGCTCGGTGTTGGGCAGCGGCTCGGATGCCATGACGGCATCGGCGCAGGCCTGGTCAATGGCGACCGGGTCGAAGCTCGCGAACATGCCGATATCGTTGACGATAGGCGTGTCGTTTTCGGGATGGCAATCGCAGTTGGGGCTGATATCCATAGCCAGCGAAATGTGGAAGCTGGGACGATCCTGGACAACGGCCTTGGTGTACTCGGCGATCTTACAGTTGAGCACGTCGGCCGCGGCTTCATAGCCGGGCTTGATGGCGTCCTGGTTGCACACGCCGATGCAGCGGCCGCAGCCCACGCAGCGATCGTGGTCGATGGCGGCCACGTGCACCGTGCGGGTGTTGCCGTTGGCAAGCTCGCGCTCGCGGGTATCGTCAAACGAAATGGCGTTGTGCGCGCAAATCTTTTCGCAGGCACGGCAGCCAATGCAGTGCTCGGCCGCGACGTTCGGCTTGCCGGCGGCATGCTGCTCCATCTTGCCGGCACGGCTGCCGCCCCCCATGCCCAGGTTCTTCATGGCGCCGCCAAAACCGGCCTGCTCATGGCCCTTAAAGTGGGTGAGGCTGATCACGATATCGGCGTCCATGAGCGCCTGACCAATCTTGGCCTCGTGTACGTACTCGCCGTCCTCGACCGGGACGAGTGCCTCGTCGGTACCCTTGAGGCCGTCGGCGATGATGATCTGGCAACCCGTGGCATACGGGGTAAAGCCGTTCTGGTAGGCGGTATCAATGTGCTCGAGCGCGTTTTTGCGGCTACCCACATAGAGCGTGTTGCAGTCGGTGAGGAAGGGCTTGCCACCCAGCTCCTTCACGACATCCGCGACGGCGCGGGCGTAGTTGGGACGCAAAAAGCTCAGGTTACCCAGCTCGCCAAAGTGAATCTTGATAGCGACGAACTTGTTCTCAAAGTCGATCTGCTCAATTCCGGCGTGACGGATGAGGCGCTTGAGCTTGTCGAGCTGGCTCTCGCGAGCATGCGTGCGCAGGTTGGTGAAGTACACCTTAGCGGGTGCTGCGGGTGCAGTTGCGGTCATAGATCTATCCCCTCGGTCTATATGGCGTTACAGACATAGAGGATGGTACCAGTTAAAGCAGAGTTAAAGTCAAGTACGGCACCTAGTCATTGGGAACGTTCTTAAATGACTACTCTTGGACTTTGAGGGCTTCGGCCAGACTGACGCGCTTGATGGAGCGCGTGTGCAGCAGTGCCACGACCAGGTAGGTCGCAAAGCCGATTCCTGCGCACGCCGCCATGGACCAAGCGGGCACGTAGATCTCGATATTGCCGTTGTAGGCGAGTAGCATCGAGCGGAAGATGGCTGTTAGCGAGCCGATGATCACGGGCAGGCTCAGCACGAGCGACACCGCCACGCACAGTGTGATCGAGCGGATGTACAGATGCGAGATCTCGCCATCGCGATAGCCAAAGACCTTCATGTAGCTAATCGAACGGGCGCTGTGGTCGATCACAGCCTTGGTCAGCAGGTACATAAACAGCAGGAAGATAAACACCGCGAGCCCGACCATCATGCCGATCATTTTGCTCATCATGCCGATGAACTGGTCGCCCACGGCGCGCATGTCATCGGGCGTGGTGTCGCCGGCAAAGTAGCGCGAATCAAGGTCGAGCTTCTCATCGCTCACATAGCCGTTGAAGTAGGCCGCATCGTTGCCAAAGAGCTCGTTAAAGTCATCGATACTCATATAGATATTCATGTCCGACTTGGAGCCCCAGGCACAGTCCTTGCCCGCATACTCAAGGGAATAATTCTCGCCCTCATACTTGTCGCCGAGCGTGACCTTCTGGCCCTCGCTCCAGCCAAACTTGTCGAGCAGGCCGCCGCCAAAGACGACGTGTCCGTCGCCGACGTTGAGGCCTTTCCAATAGCACGAATCGGTTGAAATGCCGTAGACGGAAATCGTCTCCTCGCCATTCCCATCGCCTCGGTCGTATTGCAACTGGTAAACGGCATATTTCTCGGCCTGCGCGATTGCGCCCGCGCCGTTGTCAATCGTGTTGACCGGGTGAATGTCGTCGTTGTCGGTGTCGATCTTAGAGGCCTTGCCAATCAGGTCGATAGCCTCGTCGCGGTTGCAGCCGAGGATATCGGCAAGGTCATCGAGGCGCGCATAAAGCGCATCCTTCTTGTCCTGGACCTTGGTAAGCGCATCCTGCGCCGCAGTCAGGCTCTCGGCAGACGGAGATGCGGTCGCGGCATCGCCGTCTGCGCCGCATCGGCCGCGTCGTCAAGCTCGTCATCGGCATCTTGGGCGGCGGAAAGCAGCGCGCCGTCAACCAACTGCAAGCGCTCGAGTGCTGACCACTGCTCGCGCTCCTCGGCAGTGCCCTCGAGCTCCAGCGGCGCCTTGAGCGTGTACTGGTGCTCGGCGACCAGGCTTGTCTCGAGGTTGTCCGCGTAGTGCGTCATCGTGGGCAGAATCGCCAGGCCAAAGAGCAGCAGCAGCGAGGCAAACGCAATGCCCACAAAGAGCGTGACAAAATTGCCCAGGTTGCGCAGAAAGATACGCAGGCGGAAGCGGGAAACAAAACCCATGCGCTCCGGCAGTTGCATACCGCGCTTGGTGCCCGATTTGCCGCTCGCCTCGTGACGAAGGAACTGCAACGGCGTCTTGCCCATTTTGCGAAACAGGCCCACCAGCGTGATGAGGATGAGCGCGGCGGCGGGAACCACGGCGCACTTCACAAAGATCTCCCAGCTCCAGTACACCTGGAAGGGCGGCAGGCTGTACGAACCGTAATAGAGGCTGCGCATGGGCTCGGTAAAGAACACAACGCCGAGCGCAGTGCCCAAAAGCGCCGCGACCACGCCCACGATGGCGGGAAGTGCCAGGTAGTGCAGCACGATCTCGCGACGGCGATAACCGCTGGCGAGCAGCGTGCCGATGATGGCGCTCTCCTCCTCGATGGTGGCGTCGGTAAGGACCACAAAGACGAACGCCATGATCACGATGATGATGTCGAGCAGCGTCATCCACATCATGGAGTCGCCGTCCACGTCATCGCGCGCATAGCCAATGCCCTGATTGGAATCGGCGTCGGTCAGATCGTCCACGCGCGCATCGGCGTCGGTCAGTGCCTCGACCATATCTTGCTCGGCGTCGATGCGGTCCGCGGTGGGGAGGTCGCGATCGGTAAAGGTGAAGGAGTAGGTGTAGGCGGGTGCGCCGCCGGCATCTTCGAGCGCGGCAAAGCCGCCATCGGTGACCTCGGCCACGCCGTACGTGATGGTGTTCACCGTAAAGTCCGAATTGTTGAGGAACAGCGCCTGACTATCGGGCTGGGTCATGATGCCGCAAATGGTGTAGGTGCGACCCTCGAGCTCGACTTTATCGCCCACGGACAGGTTGTTATTGGTGGCAAAGACACGGTCGATGGCCACCTCGTCATCCGCCTTGGGTTCCCTACCCTCACAGTAGGACGCAATGTCCACCTTAGCGCGGTGCGCATAGGTGCGCAGCGTGCGCTTGGTGCCGTCGTCGCCGGCGGTCTTTTTGATGATGGCGTCGATGGAGAAATTCTTGTAGAGCGTGACGCCGCCGACGTCGTCTGCCGCGTCCTCGGCTGCCTTGAGCTGGTCTTTGGTGGCCTCGAAGGAGGTGGTCACGCGGCCGTCCTCAATCGCGTACGCATCGCGCATGTCATCGATAAGGCAGCCGATGGAATGCGCTGCGAGCAAAAATCCCGAGGTGAGAGCGATGCTTCCGCACATAAGCAAAAAGATGCCCAGGTACTTGCCGATATTGCGGCGCAGCTCGCGCGGGAGACGTTTTGCGAGAGGTGCCATGGCGCCGCCTACCAATCGAGCTCGGCGGCCGCGACGGGCGACTCGTTGAGCTCATCCTCGACGATGTGCCCGTCGCGCAGGCGCAGCACGCGATTGGCCATGTGCGCGATGGCGGCATTGTGGGTGACAATGATGATGGTGCAGCCGTAGGTGCGGTTGACATCCTCCATGAGCTGCAGGATTTCCTTGGACGTCTTGTAGTCAAGCGCGCCGGTGGGCTCGTCGCACAGCAGCAGGCCCGGGTTTTTGACGAGCGCACGGCCGATGGCACAGCGCTGCTGCTGGCCGCCCGAGACCTGGCGCGGGAACTTGTTGCGGTGCTCGTAGAGGCCCAGCGAACGCAGCAGGTCGTCGACATTGAGCGGGTTTTTGGACAGGTGCGCCGTGACCTCGATGTTCTCCTTGATGGTGAGATCGGGCACCAGGTTGTAGAACTGGAAGACAAAACCCAGCTCACGGCGGCGATACTCGCCCAGGTCGGTAGGCTTGAGCACCGTGAGGTCGCAGCCGTCCACCATGATGGAGCCACCGTCGGCATCCTCCAGGCCGCCGATCAGGTTAAGAAACGTCGACTTGCCCGAACCCGAAGGCCCCAGCATGACGCAGATCTCTCCGCGGTTGATGGACGTGTCGATGCCGTCGAGCACCGTCAGGCGTGCATCTCCATCGCCGTAGTGCTTTTTGAGATCCTTAACCTGGACGTAGGCCTCCCGCGTTGCCATGATATCCCCCATTGTTAGCCTTGTACTACTTTATGAACATAATAGTAAACCTTGGCGAACTATTTTTGGGCGAGGCCTGGATTTTATTTCAGACTAGTCATTGGGGACGTTCTTAAATGACTAGCTGTTGGGGACACTCTTTCGCCACCCGGCAGTTAGGGACGTTCCCTTTCTGCCGGCAGCTGAGGACAGTCCTTGGCAACCCGGCCGGCAAGCCGGCGGTTCGGCAAAGACTGTCCCCAATGACTAGTCGTTTAAGTCTGTCCCCAATGACCACTCTTGGTCGTTTAAGTCTGTCCCCAATGAGTACCCGATGACTAGGTGACTAGGCGCGGGATTTGGTGCGTGAGAGGGCCAGGCCTGCGGCGGCGATGGCCACGGCAAAGAGCACGGTGACGCCCAGGTCGCAGGCGATGTCGCCCAACATGGCAGACGTCAGGTCCGACGCGAGCGCCTTGCCGATCGCGTCGTTCACCCAATATGTCGGCACAAAGTGCGCCACGGTCTGCACGGCCGGGCCCATCAGCGACAGCGGCATCCAAGCGCCGCCCAAAAACGTCATGAGCATGCCGAGCAGGTTGCCCACGCCATTGAGCAGCTCCTCGCGCGCACCCAGGCCCGAAAGGGCAAAGCCAACGGCCAGCGGCGTGCACGCCAAGGCAAACGTCGCCGCCAGTGCCAGGCACACACGGCCCACGCCGACCTCGGCGACCGCGCCGGCAAAGCCCACGACGCCCATCATGCTCGACACAAACCAGATGCAGACGGTGAGCACGGCGGCGGCGGCAAACACGGCAAGCGAACGTTGGCGCTCGGAGATTGGGCCGGCATCCATACGACGCACGCGCTCGGGCTCGTTCATGCCCGAGAACACCAACCCCACCGATACGATGACCGACGAGATAATCGCGTACGCGCCAAAGTTGAAGTACGACTCGAGCGTGGCGGCAGCAGCCGAGTCGACCTTGACCCGCTCGATCTGGACCTCCGCGCGCTTTGCAGCGGCATGTTCGGCGGCCTTGGCAACGTCGCCGTTAGAAGCAGCGGGCTCAAGCGCCGCCGCAGCGCCCGCGAGCGAGATCCAGCGCGAAGCCTCGGCAGACGAAAGCGCCGCCGCCATGGTGCCGGCACCGTAGGTCACATCGAGCTTGGGCAGGGACTCCCCCGCGCGGGCAGCCGCGACCAGGTCGTCCTCGAACCCCTCCGGGATAAAGAACACGCAGTCGGCGCTGCCCTTGGCGCTGTTGCTCTTGGAGAGCGCGTCCGCAAGGTCGTACGTGTCATCGCCGACGCCCGTGACCAGGTCAAACCGCGAACCTAGGTGCTTGGTGAGCGCAAGTGAAAGATCACTGCCATCGCGGTCGACCACGATCACGTTGGCGTCGTAGGGCTTGTACTCGGTGAGCTGCGACGAGTTCCAGCTCACAGATGCCGCGATGAATACGCCCATCAGCGAAATGAACACCGTATAGATGAGCAGGTAGAACGGGTGCGCCAGCGCCATGCGAAGCGCGGTCTTAAAGGTGCTCATAGCGGCTCCTTCCAAAAATCAGCGTGGCGGCGGCAACAAACACCAGCGTCATGAGGACCAGCGCGCCCGCGCGAACGGCAAAAGGCCCCAAGTCTTCAAAGAAATACAGGCGGTTGAACATGTCGCAGATAAGCTTGACGGGGTTGAGCCAGCACTCAGCCGGGCAGGCGCGGGCGACGTCGTCGGCAAGCGCCATCGCTGGCTCGCCGTAGAGGCCGGCGAACAGGGCGCACGTAGTGGCAAAGCCCGTGAGGATGCCAGACTTGGACGCCTTGCCGCCCTTAACGGGAAGCGTGCCCACAAAGAGTCCCAAGCCCGTGGCGGCAAGCGCGGAAGCGGCACCGCCCACCAGACACAGCCCCTCGCGCCCGCCAAAGTCGACGCCCACGACCAGACGCACGTAGCCGATCGCGATCGCCATCGAGGCAAAGGAGACCAGCCACGAGCCCACAAAGATACCGGCCAGCGACGCCGTTTTGGAAAGACCGCCCACGCAGCGACGCGCGCCAAGACCCGACAGATTGGGCTGCAGGTCGATGACGCTCAAGGCGGCAAACTCGGCAGACATCATCGCGACCAGGCCAAAGAGCGCGTAATAGTAGATGACCGTGCCATCGGGCGTGGTGCGTGTCAGGCTTACGCGGCGGGTGCCGCCCTCGAGCGACAGGGCGCGCGCAACCGCCTCGGGGTCGGCGAGCGCCGCCGGGTTGTCCTGGGCAATCTGGGACATGAGCTCGGCATTTTGTGTATACGAGCTTGCCACCGTCTCCAGGATGCTGCGATCGGTGAGCACCGATGATGCGCGCGAGCTGTCGTAGCTCGATAGCAGTGTGAGCTTGGGCGTGCCCGCAGCGTCGACCGTATAGATGCCCGCGACCTCGCCGGCCTTAAGCACACGGTTCGCATCGGCTGCGTCGTCGAGCTCGTGGATCTCGAGCAGCTTGTCGCTCTCCTTGGCAAGCGACGTCGCCACGTCCTTAAAGGTCGAGGCGTCCCAGGCCTCGTCCGCTATGACGGCAACCGGTACCGGGTCGACCGTGCCGTCAGAGCTCAGATTCGCAAACATAAACATGAACATCGTGGAAAGCGCGATGGGAAAGAGGGCGCCCCAGACCCACGTGCTCGGCCGGCGCAGCAGCGTTTTGACCGTGATGATAATGGTGTTGAACATGGCTGCCCCCTAGTCGCGCAGCTCGCGGCCGGTGATCTCGAGGAACACGTCGTTGAGGGTCGGCGGCTCGCTCCACACGCGGCCGAGCGCCACATCGGCGGCGCGCAGCGTGTCGAGGATGTCGACCAAATTGTGCGGGCTCGCTTCGCAGGTGCAGACGAGCTCGCCGCCGGACAACTCAACCGAAAGCACGTGCTCGAGGGCGCGCAGCCGCTCGACCGTGGCGGTCTCTACGGCGCTGACCTCGACAGTCACGCGCTCGCCCATTTGAATCATGCGTTTGAGCTCGTCATTGGTGCCCTGCGCCAGCACACGTCCGCCGTCCATGATCATGATGCGGCTGCAAATCTGCTCGACTTCCTCCATGTAATGGCTGGTATACACCACCGTGGCGCCCTCGTCGCGCAGGCGGCAGATGCCCTCCAGGATGGCGTTGCGGCTCTGCGGGTCGACCGCCACCGTGGGCTCGTCAAAGAAGATGAGCTCGGGCTTGTGCGCGATACCGCAGGCGATGTTGAGGCGACGCGCCAGGCCGCCCGAGAGCTTGCCGGGGCGAAACTTGGTAAAGTCGCCCAGCCCGACAAAGTCGATCGCCTCGTCCACCAGCGCGCGGCGGCGCTTGCGGTCGTTGACGTAAAGGCTGCAGAAATAGTCGATGTTCTCGCGCACCGTAAGCTCGTCAAACACCGCCACCTGCTGCGGCACCACACCGATGCGGCGCTTGAGGTCGTAGCGGGCGGGCGTCATGGGCTCGCCGAACAGCTCGATGGTGCCTTTGTCGTAGGCGAGCAGCTGCAGAATGCAGTTGATGGACGTGGTCTTGCCCGAGCCGTTGGGGCCCAGCAGGCCAAAGATCTCGCCGGGGGCGATGCTCAGGCTAAAGTGGTCGAGCGCGATAAGGTCGTCGTAGCGCTTGACGAGGTTTTCGACGTGGACGATGTCTGTCATGAGGCGGCCCTTCTGTTGATTGCGGCCCGGTACGATTGCATCATCGCAGGAGCGAGCGGCGCGCACCAGTGAGCTTTGTCACGAGTGCGGAGCTTGGCCGTGCGGCCTGCCGACGTCCCCGCTTTGCCGCGTGGGAGGAATGTCACGGTTGCGCAGGCGGTCCCTCCACCACGCGCGGCTTCGCGTACAATACCCGTATGAACAGGCTTTTCGACAAATCGATCGTGCTGGCGTGCTGTATTGCGGCCGCCATGGGTCTTGCTGTGGACGCTCGCCTGGTCGCGGCGTTTTGCCTTGGCGTTATTGCCACCTCGCTGGCCGAGGTCGTACAGGGAAACCGCGCCCGCCGTGTGAGCGAGGCCGCGAGCTACGCCTGCATCATCGCGGCTGTCTTCGTGCCGCCGTTTGTGCCGTTTGCGTCTCTCGCTCTCTATGACATCGCGCGACGCGTTCGCCGTGAACGAATCTGGCCCGCGCTGGCGATTGGCGCCGTGTTTGTCTGCGCGCTTGTCGCGGACCTTCGTGGTGGCGTGCTCACCACCCGAACGCTGCTGTTAACCGCCATCCTTTCGGTTGCCGCCACCTTGCTATCGCTACGCACCGCCCAGTTGGAGCGCGAGCAGCGGCGCATGCGCCGCACCCGCGACGAGCTGCAGGAACGAGCCCTCGCGCTCGAGGCGCGCAACCGCGATCTTGCCGATCGCCAGGACTACGAAGTCGAGCTCGCGACGCTCGCCGAACGCGCCCGCATCGCGCGCGAGATCCACGATAACGTCGGGCACCAGCTCACGCGCGCCTCACTGCAGGCCGAAGCCCTACGCGTGGTCCACGCCGACGAGCCTGGCGTCGCCGCCGATTTCGCCGACGTTAAACGCACGGTTGACGAGGCGCTCCAGCTTGTGCGCACCAGCGTCCACGCGCTCAACGACAACGCCGTCGACCTTTCCGTGCAGCTCGGACGCATTGTCGAAGGCACACGCTCGGACGGCGGCCCGCAGATTGAGCTTGAAGTTATGGCCGAACATGCGCCCGCAAACGTCGCCAACTGCTTTGCAGCGGTCCTGCGCGAAGCGCTCTCCAATACCATGCGCCACGCTTGCGCCCAGACCGTCACCGTACGGTGCATGGAGCATCCGTCGTTTTACCAGCTCATTGTTACCGACGATGGCGTGG
>ENA-ORRU01001529-ORRU01001529.1-human-gut-metagenome-genome-assembly--contig:-NODE-1529-length-13767-cov-3.279828_pt1 | contig 13767 bp, 9 predicted proteins | sample MGYA00242184_ERZ509151 | MGnify/ENA primary metagenome ERZ509151 (study PRJEB26280, sample SAMEA2338667) | human gut metagenome | biome: human gut; feature: human-associated habitat; material: faeces... | reverse complement strand
TGTAATGATAATAAAAAGAGATTCAAAAACCCCTACATCCCGTTTGCGGACTGCCACCCGGATGCGACCGGCGGCTGGATCGAGGATGCTCCGTGGCAAGAGCTCGATGTTAAGTTTCCGCAAGCACTGCAGGATATGGTCCCGCCCGCAAAGCTCCCCGGCTTGGTCGAGGTTCTACGCCAAGATCCGCGCCGCGCGGGCAGCAAGCACGAACCAAACCGCGTCTACCATCTGGCCTACGCCGGGCTCGACATATCGTTTACGGTCGACGAAACCCAGCTAACCGTAGTCGCCGTCAACGACGCGCAAGACTAACCATCCGTCCGTATCCGTCAAAAACAACGCCAAACCCCATGCCAAAACCGCCCACGCTGGTGGACAATAACGCCTATCGAAACAGTCTACTTTGCATGGGAGCTCAGCATGAAATACGACTTTAGCTCGCTTATCGACCGCCACGGCATGGACTCCATCGCCGTTGACTCCTGGGGCGAGATCCCCGGTATGGCTCCGAACGCACCCGACGAGGGCTTCGACCGCATTCCCATGTGGGTGGCCGACATGAATTTTGCCACGGTGCCCACGGTCCAGGAGTACATCATTCAGCGCGCTCAGCATCCCATGTTTGGCTACTTTAACCCGCGCGCCGAGTACTTCGACCGCATCATCGAATGGCAGAGCCGTCGCAACGGCGTTGAGGACTTGGCGCCGGAGCATATCGGCTACGAAAACGGCGTGCTGGGCGGTGTCGTGTCGACACTGCGTGCGTATGTTCAGCCGGGCGATGCGGTGCTGGTCCACAGCCCCACCTACATCGGCTTTACCAAGTCCATTGAAGCCGCGGGCTATCGTATTGTCCACAGCCCGCTTAAGCTCGACGACCAGGGCGTGTGGCGTATGGACTTTGAGGACATGGAGCACAAGCTCGCCCAAAACCACATCCATGCCGCGGTGTTCTGCTCGCCGCACAATCCCTGCGGCCGCGTATGGGAGCGTGACGAGATCGAGCGCGCCATGGACATCTATCGTCAGCACGATTGCGTGGTGATCTCGGACGAGATTTGGTCCGATATCATCCTGCCGGGCCACAAGCATATCCCGACGCAGTCGGTGAGCGAGGATGCTCGCATGCGCACGGTCGCCCTCTATGCGCCGAGCAAGACGTTTAATCTGGCGGGTCTGGTCGGCAGCTACCACATCATCTACAACGAGACGCTGCGTGACCGCATCTGCGCCGTGTCCAACGAGACCCACTACAACGAGATGAACGTCCTCTCCATGCATGCGCTTATCGGTGCCTACCAGCCGCAGGGCTACGAGTGGGTGGACGAGCTCAACCAGGTGCTTGCCGGTAATATCGAGTACTTCTGCACGTATGCAGAAAAACACTGGAAGGGCGTTGCGTTTTCGCGTCCGCAGGGCACGTACATGGTGTTTCTGGACTGCACCGAGTGGTGTCGCGAACATGGCCGCGATATTCAGTGGCTGCTCGACGAGGGGGCGCGCGTGGGCGTGGGGTATCAGGACGGCCGTCCGTTCCACGGGCCCTGCCACATTCGCGTGAATCTGGCGCTGCCGCTTTCGCGCGTAAGGGAGGCGTGCGACCGCCTGGACCGCTACGTTTTTAATGCACGGTAAGTGAGCACTGCATGCGGGGCCTTCTGCCAAGTTGGCTGGAAGGCCCCGCATAGTAAAGCATCTGTAACAATTGGGTGCTCGTGTGGTTTTGTTTGCTATTATCTTTAGCCATTTCAGTCTGTAAACAGGATCGTATGGAGCTCGATGAAAAGACCTCGCCGCTCGGTTGCCATATCGTTGCTTGTTGTGCTTGCAGTAGCGAGCGCCCTTGTCGTAGCGATAGCTGGCTGCTCCGGGTCGAATGACGGAGCCTCGACGTCTGCATTAGAAGGTCTGGACGCCTCGCAAGTCAAAGACGACGACCTTAAGACGCTCAACGTCGGAAGCGACCTCTATCCACCGTTTGTGTATACCGACGAGTACGGCGATATCGTTGGCCTGGATGTCGAGATATTGACCGAGGCTTTGGCTCGCATTGGTTACAAGCCAAAATACCAGCTGATCGACTGGGAAAAGAAGAAGGAGCTGCTGGCGAGCGGCGAACTCGATTGTGTCATGGGCAGCTTTAGTATGACGGGTCGCGAAAACGAATATCGTTGGGCCGGCCCGTACCTTGCGAGCCGCCAGGTGGTCGCGGTCGATCCCCAGAGCGATATCTACACGCTTGCCGATCTTGAGGATAAGATCGTGGCGGTTCAGTCCACCACCAAGCCCGAGGACATTTTGCTCAATCGCATAAATGAAAACGTTCCGCAGATCAAGGAACTCTACAGCTTTTCGGACGGTTCATACCTGAACCCGGCGCTCGTCGAGGGCCTGGTCGACGCTATCGCCGCGCATGAGTCCTCGTTCCTCACCTACGAAAAAGACTATGGTGTGACATATCGCATTTTGGATGAGCCGCTGCTAGAGGTCGGTTTGGGCACCGCTTTCGATATCAACGATACGCGTGGCATCGACGTCAAGCTCACTCATGCCTACCAAGAAATGCTTGCCGATGGCACCATGGAACGCCTGGTGTCAAAGTACTTGGATGACCCTTCGCCATTTTTGAATATGGAGGGCCTGTCATGATCGATGCGCCCGACCACGCCGTAGAGGAGCGGGGCAATCGTTCGGCAGGGGGCATGGCTCCTTGTCGCTCTGCTGGGGATAGCGCTCTCGGTTGTTGCCGGCATGATGAGCTACGGTTACACGACGGCCCAAGCCGAGCAGCGCTTTGCCGACGTTGTCGATTACGTGGCGACGCAGAGCCTTTCCTACGATGCATTCAATAGCGCCTATACGACCAAAAACCTGATTCGCGTTATGGAGATCGCCGGAGAGACAGCGCGCGATATGGAGCGCGACGGTTCGGTGGATAACGCCATGCTGGAGCAATATGCCGACCAGTTCAACGTGAGCGCACTGATCGTGACGGACGCATCGGGCAATTTGGTGTCCGAGTCCTCGACGGATGGCGTGGGCTACGAGTCGCTCGCTACGTATCTCAAGGAAGCACCCGTGCTGGAGGTGGCAGCCCATCCGCTTAAGTCCTATACCGCTCGCATTACGCTTTCGGATGATTCGGTTGCAGACATTGGTTGCGTGACCCGGCAAGATGGCGAGGGCATCGTTATCGCGGTCAGGCATCAGAGCGCGAAGGCAGTTGCAAGCAATACGCTCAAACTGCAGAGCTTGCTCGGTGGTTATGAGACCATCGACAGTGGCAATATCGTGATTGAAAGCGATGGCAAGGTCGTTGCGACCAATGCCGTTGAACCCACCATATTGGGCGTATTCAATCTGCCTGCAACGGATGTCTTTATTGTCGACGGTATTAAGGATCGATGCCTGCCCGGCAAAGTCCGACTGGTCAACGCCAGCGGCGAGTGGTATTTGGGCACATTTGGAAAAGCGCGCGGGTTCTACGTGTACACCTATGCCTCGGCGCGGCGCTACTTTGAGGTCGTCGCGGCTGTTGCTGCCGGCGTGCTGGTGCTCTACAGCGGTGTTATAGCCGTTGTTGTGATGGTGCGTCGCCGCGCTGATCGTCGACGTTTGACGGACTTGCTGCAGCAGGAGCGCGACTATGGCGACAAGCTGGCAAAGGCAGCGCGTGAGGCCTCGTCTGCCAACTCGGCAAAGACGGAGTTTTTGCGTCGCATGAGCCACGATCTGCGCACGCCCATCAACGGCATTCGCGGCATGGTCGAGGTCGGCGATGCCAATGCGGACGATCTGCAAAAGCAGACCGAGTGCCGCTCAAAGATCTGGACGGCATCGGGACTGCTGCTCGACCTTGCCAACGAGGCCCTGGATATGAGTCGCCTGGAGAGCGGGCAGGTCGATCTGGAGCTTGTTCCCACAAACTTGGTGACCCTCAACCACGAGGTGCGCGATATTCTGGAGCGCCAGGCCGAGGAGCGTCTGGTGACAATTATCTGCGACCAGCAGACGCTTAATCATCCCTATGCGCGGGTGAGCGTGACGCACCTCAAGCGCTTGTTGCTCAATATTGCCGGCAATGCCGTCAAGTACAACCGCCAAGGCGGCTATGTTCGCCTGGTGTGCCGCGAGGTGGAGCCAGCGGATGGCGTCCCCGTCTATGAATACACGATCGCCGACAACGGTATTGGCATGAGCGAGGAGTTCCAACAGCGCCTCTACGAGCCGTTTTGCCGTGAGGGGCAACAGGTGGAAGACACTTCATCGGGAACTGGCCTGGGGGCGCCTATTGCCAAACAGTTGGTCGAGCTTATGGGCGGAACCATGAGTTTTACGAGCGTCTTGGGGCAGGGGACGACGTTTACCATCCGCCTGCCGTTCGAGAAATGCAAGCGCTCCGAGATTCCTCAGGCTGTGCGCGTGGACGCGGGAGACGGCGATGCACTCCAGGGCTTGCGCGTTTTGCTCGTAGAGGATAACGATCTGAATGCCGAGATCGCGCAGTTTACGCTCAGCCGTGCCGGTGCCGTCGTGACACACGCTAGGGATGGTGAGTCTGCCGTCGAGATGTTTGCCGCGAGCGTGCCGCACGAGTACGACGTGGTGTTGATGGACATCATGATGCCGGGCATCGATGGCCTTGAGGCCACACGTCAGATTCGAGCACTCGATCGCGAGGATGCCGCGACCACGCCGATTATCGCCGTGAGCGCCAACGCCTTTGCCGACGACCGCAGGCTTTCGCGTGAGGCGGGCATGAACGCGCACCTGAGTAAACCCGTGAGTTCGCAGGAGCTCGTTGAGGCGCTTGCGCACATAGCCGCCGACGCTCTATAGGCATATGGCCCGGTTCCAAGGTGGGTTGGAACCGGGCCATATTGTTATTGATGAGGCCTGCTGAGGGACTTACTTTTCTTGAATCTGCTTACCGCAAAGATGCTCAATCGTAATCTCGTAGAGCTGGACGCCCTTAATGTCCTTGGCGATCTCCTCTTCGACTTCTTCGGCGGAAGGGTAGTACTTAAGGGCGAGCTGGCGGACTTTATCCTCGATAAACGCAGGGGTGTCATTCGCCAGGCGACAACGGCCAAAGACGACGGTGCTCATAACGTAGGGAGCCCAGTCGCCGTCCTGGTGCCACTCGTTGCCGTAAACGGTAAAGCAGACCTTGTCATCGCGCTTAAGTGCGTCGACCTTGTGGCCAGCCTTGGCGCCATGGAAATAAATCTTGTCGTGCTCGGCGTCAAAGAAGTAGTTGACGGGAATGGCGTACGGGTAGCCATCGTCGCCGTTGACGGCAAAGACGCCGCGCTTGCAGGTGGCGAGCAGTTTGCGCGCTTCCTCGTCGGTGATGGCGCGTTTCTTTCGACGTAAGGGCCTAAACATCGTTGGCTTCCTTTCTGGTCGTGCGTGGTTGCTGCAAAAACTATAGCGAAACGGATCCGTTTTTCTTGATGCGGGCGAGTATGTTTTTGAGCTTGTTAAAGTCGAGCGGTTTGGACAGATGGGCGTTCATACCGGCGTCGTGTGCCGCCTTGGCGTCCTCGGCAAAGGCATTGGCGGTGAGCGCGATGATGGGGATATCGGCTGCATCGACCTTCTCGCTCAGACGAATCGCGCGGGTTGCCTCGTAGCCGTCCATGTCCGGCATCATAATGTCCATCAGGATCGCATCGAAGCTGCCGGCGGGATGAGACAGGTACAGATCGACGACTTCGTTGCCGTTGACGGCGCGGGTGACCACGACGCCCTCGGATTCTAGCAGCGTCTGGGCAATCTCGGCATTCAATTCGTTGTCTTCGGCGAGCAGCACGTTCATGTCGACGAGTGAGCAGTCGAGCGCCCTCTCGACCGTATTCGCCCGCGCCCGGGGGTTCTTGTCGATATCGAGCGGAATTTCCACGTAGAACGTGGTGCCCACATGGAGTTCGCTGGTGACTTCGATGGTGCCGCCCATCAGCTCAATAAGCGACTTGACGATTGGCATGCCCATGCCGGTTCCTTGGAACTTGCTGCGCGCATCGTCACCTTCTTGGGCAAACGGCTCATAGATATGCTTTAAAAACTCGGGAGCTATGCCAATGCCGGTATCCGAAACGCTAAAGCAAAAGAGCGCGCGCCCGTTATCGAGTGGCTTGGTCTTTGAACTAAAGGTGACGGAGCCGCCGTGCTTGTTGTACTTAATGCTGTTGTCTAACAGGTTGATCATGATCTGTCGGATATGGGTGGGACTGCCGATCATGTATGGCCCCGTGGCGTACGGCAGACTATTGTCCTGCATTGTGATGCCGTTACTGGACGCGCGGAGCTTGCACAGCACTAGCGTATCGTCACAGAGCTCTTTGAGGTTAAAAGGCGCATGCTCCAGTGTTAGCTTGCGGTCTTCGATTTTGCCCATCTCGAGGATGTCGTTGATCAGCGAGAGCAGGTGATTGGCGGCAACGCGCGCCTTGGCACGGCTCTCGCGGGCGACTTGCATATCGCCTTCCTTCAATTCCTCGATCTCGATAAGGCCCAGGATACCGTTGAGCGGCGTACGGATGTCGTGGCTCATGCGCGTGAGGAATGCCGTCTTAGCGGCGTTGGCAGCATCGGCTTTTTTGCGCTCGGTTCGAGCGCGCACGAGCGCCCAGATGAGCAGGACGATGCCGACCGACAACATACCGATGAGGGTAGCTGCAATGGCGGTGCGGTTGCGATAAAGGAATTGAAGCGTGTTGGATTCCTGGGCCGTGTACGACGTGGAGGAGAAATTGCTTGCGGAGAGCGATTCTCCGGCATTGATGATGCCCTTGTTGATGATTCCCAACAGCTCGGGTTTTCCGCGCGAAATCCAGCACGAGAGCTCACAGGTGTCAGGGAGCTCGGTCGTCTCGCAGTCCTCGAGATCGTAACGGTCACCGATGGTTTTTACGCGTGAACTGGGAGCGACGATGCAGTGCGCCGTTCCCTTCCTGAGGGCGTCGAACGCTTCATCGTCGGATTGGTATTCGGTTACGGTCGCTGTGGGGAACAGACTTTCAAGTGCATTTTTGTTGACAAACGATGATTTGGTACAGGCGATGTTCTGAAGGTTTTTGTTCAGGTTGCTGCCGGTGTGGATAGCGGTGAGGGATATGGTTCCCAACGATACCGACTGCACAACGCCTGTTTGCTCGGCAAACCAGTAATCTCGGTATACCGGCAGCGCAACGTCTATGCTTTCCTTTGACAGGGCCTTTGACATCATCTTGTAGCTATCAAAGGCGACGGTTTTGACCGTAATGCCAAATTTATCGTGTAGCGTCGTCGCAAGCGATGCGAGCGAGCCTTCCATTTCGCCGTCTTCGTTCTCGTTGCAGTAGGGGAGTTTGCCCGTAATGTAGCCGAGCGTGATGGTGTTGTCATTTGCTTTGAGCCAGGAACGTTCGGGTCCGTTGAGCGATGATGAGCCGCTGTTTTGGGTCGAGTAGTGAGATTTTACTTCGTCGTTATAGCGTGGGTTGACGCGGGCGATTGCCGTCATGGCAGCATTGATGTCGTCCATCAGGTCGGGACGGCTTTTGGGAACGGCAAAGTAGTAGTCGTTCGAACCAATGTAGAACATGGGGGAGGCATTGGGCGACGAGATTGTGTCGTTCATGATGACGGCATCGACTTCGTCGTTTGCGAGCGCGTCAAAGAGATCGGATCCTCCGTCATACTCCTTGTATGTGCAGGCGATTCCTTCGCTGGCGAGCCATTGCTGGCCAACGAAGGTTTGCATGACGTCGGGGTTGCAACCGATAGTGAGACCCTGGAGTGCTTGAGGGTCACCCTTTGCAAGGTCGTCACGGTCGGGCCTGGCGTAGATGTAGTAGCGCTCGGTGCCCTCGGGGTTCGAGGAAAAGAGCAGCTTTTGGGCACGTTCCTCGGAGTAGGAGATGTTGGGCATGAGGTCGATCTCGCCTGCCTCGAGCATGTCCATAAGCTCGGTGAAGGTGCCGGAGACGTATTCGTACCGCTAGCCGGACGTGTAGTACGACAGGGTCTGGAGGTACTCGTAACCCCATCCCGAGAGACGCTCGCCGGGGGTGCCGTCCTGGAAGCCTTCGTTGTTGACGAGCCAACCAACGCGGACCGTCTTGACTGGCTGACTAGAGTCAGCGGCAAAAGCTTGGACAGGCGCGACGGTGCTCAGTACGGCGAGCGCGGTAAGCGCGACGGCCAGGGTGCGATATATAACTGAACGAAGGACAGTGGCAGCTCTCACATGCAATCCTAACGAATCGAGACATTACCGCATAAGGATACCAGCTCAGCCTGCCCAGTCGGCAGCTGTACCGCTAAACGCTCCCGCCCGGCAGTCATCAGGGACGTTCTTAAACGACTAGTCATTGGGGACGTTCTTGTTTGACTAGTCATTTAAGAACGTCCCCAATGACTAGTTCCCAATGACTAGTTTCGTTTGCGGGGGAGGCGTGGGACAATACCGAGCGAACGTGATTGGGCGTCTGGGAAAAGGGGTCGCGATGAACAAGTTGAGGACGCTTGCCGACGTGTTGCGCCAGGCTGGCTTTGCGTGCATCACGGGCCTGTTTCTTATCTTCTATCTGCTGTGCTCGACGGCCGTTTGGCTGTCCGAGCCCACGACCCTCACGTTTGGCGATGGTCTCTGGTTTAGCTTTGAGACGGTCTCGACCATCGGCTTTGGCGATATCCCGGCCGAAACGCCGGTCGCTCGCGCTATTACCGTCGTCCTGAGCGTCATCAGCATCTTCTACATCGCCATGCTCACGGGTGTGGCGGTGAACTACTGCAATACGCTCATTAAGCTGCGCCAAAAGGACACCATGGCGCGCTTTATGGACGATCTTGAGCATTTGGAAGAGCTCGATCGTGACGAGCTCGCCGACCTGTCGCGCCGTGTGCGCGAATATCGCCGACGCCAACGCTAAAGCGGGCGCCGTGCGTCACGACGAGGGGGATTGCATATGAACATCACGGTATACCTGGGCGCCAGCGTTGGTAACGACCCAGCATTTCTGCCTGCGGTGAAAGAATTGGGCAACTGGATTGGCTCCAACGGGCACGCGCTGGTATACGGCGGGTCCAAATCGGGCCTGATGGGCGCGCTCGCCGATAGCGTACTCGAGGCAGGTGGACACGTGACGGGTGTTGAGCCGAGCTTTTTTATCGAGGCGGAGTTCCAGCACGAGGGCATCGACGACCTTATCGTTACAAGTGACATGGCCGAGCGCAAAGCCAAGATGATCGAGCTTGGTGATGCGTTCATCGCATTTCCGGGCGGCACGGGCACGCTCGAGGAGATTGCCGAGGTCATGTCCGCGGTGTCGTTGGGGCACCTGAGTGCTCCGTGCATCCTGTATAACCTGGACGGTTACTACAACGACCTCAAGGCGCTGCTCGGGCACATGATTGATAAAGGGCTTTCGAGCCCGAGGCGCCAGCACGGCATCTACTTTGCCGACGATTTGCGCGAGATCGCCTCGATTATCAACGGATAAGGCTTGAGCCTGCCCCGCTATGACTCCCAATGGTGCCGTTTGCAGCGCAGATGGTTGGCTCGTTCGGGCAACGCTCGCTTTACAATAAAACGCATCTATGTCGACTTTGACCGCGGGAGGTCCCGATGGACAACCTTGCCAAACCCACAAACCGCGCGCTGTTTTTAGCTAGCGTTGCCGTGACCGGTGCGTTCGCAGGTGCCGCGGTCTGGCTGTTCTTTTTTGCGATGGAGCACGGCATCGACTATCTATGGACCGAGATTCCGCACGCGCTGGGCGTCGCTTCGCCCGAGCTTGCCAGCGGCCCGTTTGGCTTTTTGCCGTACCCGTTTTTTGTCTGCCTGCTGGGCGGCCTGTTAATCGGTCTGTACGAAAAGATGACAGGCACCAAGACCGATGACCTCAACCAGGTGATGGCTAAGGTTAAGCAAGACGGTCGCTACCCGTACGACAATCTGGGCAAGCTTTCGCTCGCGGCATTGCTGCCGCTGCTGTTTGGCGGAAGCATTGGACCGGAGGCCGGCCTGACCGGCGTTATCGCGGGTCTGTGCAGCTGGGTCGGCGACCGCATGCGTCGCTTTGGCGCCGAGTTTAGGGAGCTCACGTTGCTGGGCACCCAGGCTGCCCTGACGGCGCTCTTTACCGCGCCCGTCTTTGGCTTTGTGGCGCCGCTTGCCGGTAGCGCCGACGGCCAGGGCGAAGACGCCGACGATGAGTCCACGTCCGGCGAGATCACCATCAAGCTGCCCAAGGCGCAAAAGGAGCTTTTGTGCACGGCGTGGCAGGCCGCCGGACGCCCCTTTGCGGAGCACGGCGCGGGCAGTGCCGGTTAAATCCCGTCCAAAATTGTAAATTCTGGATGCAATATTGCCTTTTGGCTTGATTTGTGTTGCAATTTTGTTAGAATTGTGATAGACATAAAGTGTGAACGTGTCTGTTTTCAGGGGCGGCAGGCAAAGCCTGACACCCTGCAACAATTAAAGGAGGATGGAACGTGAGAAAAATCAACAAACTGGGCAGACGTGTGGCCGCTCTGGTGCTGGCCGTTGGTCTTACCCTGTCCACGGCGGCTCCCGTACTGGCGGCGGACGCCGACGAGGTAGAGACCCCTGCAGCCCAGACCGAGCAGCAGGAAACCGACACGGAGGCTGACGAGGCCGACGTCGATACCGAGACCGACGAGGCCGCTGCCCTGCCGGAGCTGTCCGAGGACCGGGAAGCCGCCGGGGCCGACGAGGATTGGGCTGCAGACGAGGCTGCCTTGTTGAAAGGACATAAGCATAGCTGGAAGAAAGAAAAAACGGTTGCCCCTACTTGCACAGAGCAGGGATATACCCTTTACAAGTGTGCGTATAACCTTTTCGGGGTCGGCTGCACGGCAACAAAAAAAGATGATTTCGTCCCTGCCCTGGACCACAACATGAGTGATTGGATCGTGGTGGAGGCTACCTGCACCACTGCCGGAGAAAAGTACCAGGCCTGCAAGCGCAGCGGCTGCAACCACAAGGTGGTAGAGGAGGGCTATGCAGAAGCCCATCCTGCCCTGGACCATGATTTTGAGGGCGCAGAGTGGGTCATTGAGGCCCCCACCTGCACCACCCCCGGCCAGCGGTATCAGGTGTGCAAGCGGGATGGCTGCAACCAGAAGAACATTGACGAGGCTTATGCAGAAGCCCACCCTGCCCTGGGCCATGTCTGGGGCAAGTATGTAGACGACGACAAGCCCGGCTGCCAGCAGCAGACCGAGACGGCCCACTGCACCCGGGAGGGCTGCACCGCTACGGACACGGAAGACCGGGCCAACTTTGGCCCCGGCGGCAACCCCCTGCCCCACAAGTACACCACTTATAAGGGCCTCGATGAGATTCTGGGCGTTCCCACCAAGTACAAGAGCACCTGCGACTATGGCTGCGGCACTACCAAGGAATTTGGCGCACTCGACAAGGACGTGGTGGTAGATAAGACTACCCAGGGGGCCATGGACACTGTGAAGGTGGACGACATGACCGCTGACGAGCGTGCCAACCAGATCATCGACGACGCCCTGAAGGCTGCCCAGGAGGCAGTAAAGCAGGCCAAGACCAAGAAAGAAGCCATTGCGGCCCTGGACCAGATCTCTGCTACGGTAAAGAGCGAGCTGTCCAGTATGAAGATCAGTGTAGGCAAGCTGAACAAGGATGTGAGTATCGACCCGAAGGACCTGGAAAACATCCTGAAGCCTCTGGATACTACCATTGACAGCCTGAAGGGTAGCCTGGACGACAGCTTCCTGTCCCAGGAGACCATTACCAGCCTGGTGAACAAGCTGGCTACCGATGTGCCTGCCAGCACCGCACCGGAGACCGGCATCAAAAAGCTGATCTACAATACGGTGTACGATGCCATTTATAACCTCACCGCAAAGGACGACGAGAAAAAGACCACCGACAGTATGCCGGATGTAAAGAACATGGTGCTGCAGCTGGTCAGCGACGTGGCGAAAAGTGACGAGGGCTGGAATACCATGACCGACGCCCTGGTGGACGACGCTGTGGAGCTGGCCCTGGACGAGGTCATGAAGGATAAGACCTACGCCATGCTGCTGAAGACCAAGCTGGGTGCCTCCACTGTGGAGGAGGTCCGGGCCGAGGTCAAAAAGCAGCTGGTCAACGACCCCACCTTTATGAACAGCGTCCGTGCCCAGGTCCAGAAAGCTGCCGACGAGGCCTCTAAGGGGGTCAGCCAGGGCTGGTCCGACCAGAAGGTGCTGGACCGTCTGCAGGCCAACCTGCTGCCCATCAGCGGCCTGGTGGCCAATAAGATCGACGAGCTGGGCAGCAGTGCCGGCAATATCGCCGATAACAAGGTGGACGATACCGTCCACAAGTTCCTGCCCGGCAAGCTGGGAGACTGGGTCAGTGATAAGGTGGGCAACAAGGTCAACAACATTGTCCAGAACAAGGTCAATGATCTGGGCGGCCAGGTCACCGACCTCATTGATTCCTTTATCAAGCAGTTCACCTGCGGTAAGCACGAGTATGGTGATTTCGAGATCCTGAAGAACCCCACCTGCACCGAGAAGGGCCAGAAGGGCAAGATCTGCAAGAAGTGCGGTAAGATCACCGAAAAGACGGACATCCCCGAAACCGGCCATATTCCGGTGACCGACCCCGCTGTGGCTCCCACCGAGACCACCGACGGCCTGACCGAGGGCAGCCACTGCGGCGTCTGCGGTGCTGTGCTCACGGCACAGGAAGTCATCCCCATGCGGGACCCCACCATTGATACCTGGTTCAGCCGTGCCGCCACCACCGAGGCTGACGCCAAGGCTGCCGGTTTTGACAGCGTGGACGCTGCCAACGCCGCTCTGGACGCCGCCCTCACCGCTGCAGGCTTTGACCCGGCCAATGCCGAGCACTTCACCGTGCAGGTCAACAGCAGCATCGGCGTGCTGCCCAACGACCGCTTCTCCGAAAGCGGCGTGACCGGCAAGCTCACCCTGCCGGAGGGCACCCGCGGCAAGACCGCACAGACCTACTATGCCGTGCAGATGTTCACCGCCGACACCCGGTTCCACAAGGCCGGTGACGTGGTGGTGACCCCCGTCAGCATCGACACTTACGCCAAGACGGGCCTGCAGTTCACCGTGTACAGCGAGGCTGTCATGGCCATTGCATGGAAGGCCCAGTAAACCCCTTACATACCCCATAAAACCGCAGGGAGCGGCTCCTGAGACCGGGAGCCGCTCCCTTTTTGCGTGTTGGTCGGCGTGCTCGCCCTCTCAGCTTCGCATCCGCTCAGCAGCTCCCCCAAAGGGGGAGCCAAGGGCCTGACCGTAACGCCGACGGCGGCACCGACCCCTGAAACGGAACTTACCCTGAGCGCCGCCCGGCACACTGCCCGGCGGCGCTCGTCTGCGTTTTGGGCGGCCTGCCCAAAAGGCCCGGCAGGGGCCCCGGCAGACTGCATGAGAATATACACCTGCATTGCATAATATGCGAATATATTCTCTTAAAACTGCATAAAGATGCAATTTGAACCAAAACGCCGTGCAAAGCCGCCCAAGGTTTGGCGGTTTTTAGCATTGACGAAAAATCCGTACGGCGTATAATAAAATCATCCAAAGCGAACCGCAGATAGAGGGTGCAAGAGGGACGCTTGCATCAGGGAACAAAAGTGTATTTTTATAAAGGAGCGTTCATTATGAAAAAGCAGGATATCAAAAAAGTAGTGCTGGCTTATTCCGGCGGTCTGGACACCTCCATCATCATTCCCTGGCTGAAGGAAAACTACAACA
>ENA-ORRU01001527-ORRU01001527.1-human-gut-metagenome-genome-assembly--contig:-NODE-1527-length-13779-cov-10.744244_pt1 | contig 13779 bp, 13 predicted proteins | sample MGYA00242184_ERZ509151 | MGnify/ENA primary metagenome ERZ509151 (study PRJEB26280, sample SAMEA2338667) | human gut metagenome | biome: human gut; feature: human-associated habitat; material: faeces... | reverse complement strand
AAAGTCCCCCCGCCGGGGGGAAGGTGGTGGCGCCAGCCACCAAAAGGGGTGCATTCCCTCGCTCTACAGTGAGCACGGGGTATAGTGCCCCTGTGGGGGAAATACCACGTAGTGGCAAAAGGGTGTACAAGGGTAAGCATACCAATGGAACTCACCATCATTCACCGCGGACCAGCTTTGCCCGACTTGGCAATTCTATGCAGAATTGCCACTTAAGGAAGGGCCTGACGTTACGTGCTTCCCTTTGTGTCTCCAGTGGTGCATGACGAGGTGCCAGAGTCTCAGTCCTTCTCTTTCTTTTCCACCACGATATGGTACCCCGATGCTTTGGTGAGGCGGTTCATGATGGCCAGGCCCAGGCCTTTATCATCGGTGCCTTCTCCTATGATCTGGTCCACCGGATGTTTGTTGAAATAGAGGAGGCCGGAAAAGAGGTTGTGGGCGAAGCTTTCTTTGCTGTCACGGCTGCCCCAGACGAAGACGGGAAGGTTTCTATCCAGTTTGTCTGCGATTTCACGGCTCACGAAGAAGCCGTAGGTCTTGTCTTTCCTGCCTGCGAAGGAAAGGATTTCTTTTTCCACTTCTTCCCTGTTTCCCGTGTATACGGTGAGGGGGGCAGAAGGTGCGTAGTGGCGGTATTTCATGCCCGGCGCTTTGGGATGGGTATTTCCTTTGGCCAGAGCGCTGTCTACTACGGTAGGAGCAAAGGCGGAGAGCATTTCAAGGGTAATGCCGCCGGGGCGGTAGATGATGATCTTTCCCTTTTCGATGCCGATGACTGTGGATTCCACGCCGATGCGGCAGGGGCCATCATCGATAATGGCTTCGATGCGGCCTTTCATGTCATGGTATACGTCTTGCGCCGTGGTCGGACTGGGTTTTGTGGAAAGATTGGCGCTGGGGCCGGAGATGGGGACACCGGCTGCGCGGATGAGGGCTCTGGTGGCCTCGTTGGCCGGGCAGCGGATGGCAATGGTGTCAAGGCCGCCGGAGGTGGCTTTGGGGATGATGTCCTTCTTTGGAAATACGATGGTCAGAGGTCCCGGCCAGAAGGCATCCATCAGTTTTTCTTCCAGCGGTGTCACTTCTTTCACATAGCTGGACACTTCTTTCTTATCCGCCACATGAACAATGAGGGGGTTGTCTGAGGGCCGTCCTTTAGCGGCATATGTTTTCCTGGCTGCTTCTGCATCCAGGGCATTGGCACCCAGGCCGTACACTGTTTCCGTAGGAAAGGAAACAAGGCCCCCTTCTCTGATGATTTTTCCCAGTTCAAATACTCTTTTTTTGAAATATTCTTCATTCACCGGTACGATGTCCGTGGTCATGGTTCTGCCTTCTTCCTGCAGTATACGGCTCTTTCAATGCCGCCGTAATCGGTAATTACTTCAAAGGAATCAAATTTCCCTGTTTCTTTCAAAAGTTTCACCACATCAGCAGCCTGATGGATGCCGAATTCCGCCGCCAGAAAACCGCCATCTTTCAAATGTTCTGCAGCTCCTTCCGCCAGTTTCCGGTAGAAGGTGAGTCCATCAGCCCCGCCATCCAGGGCATTCATCGGTTCATGGCGCACTTCTTCGGCAAGGCCTCTGATGTCTCCTGTGGGAATGTAGGGCGGATTGGTGAGGATGCCGTCAAAGAGTTCCCCTTCTTCCAAAGCGGTGAGGTAGTCTCCCCTGCGCCAGGTGACACGGTCATCCATTTTGAGGTTCTTGCCGTTTTCTTCCGCCACTTCCAGGGCTTTTTCTGAAATGTCTACTCCTACGCCGGTGTCTTCTTTGCAGTAGTAGAGGAAACTTAAAAGGATGGCTCCGCTGCCGGTACCCAGGTCCGCCACGTAAAGGCCCTGTTCATTTCTATGATACTGGATTATCTTTTCCAGCCAGGTTTCCGTATCAGGCCGGGGAATGAGCACGTCTTCATTCACTTTGAAGGTGAGACCCATGAATTCCTTTTCTCCGATAATAGCGGCTGTGGAAACCCCGCTCACCCGCTTTTTGATATATTCCCGGTACAGGGAAAGCTCCGAGGGCTCCACGATGAGGTCGAAGTCGGTGTAAAGGTAAATCCGCTGCTTATGGAGCACATGGGCCAGAAGGAGTTCGGCATCCAGACGGGGAGAATCCAGATGATGTTCCTGAAAGTAATGAGTTGTCCAGAGAAGGAGCTTCTTAATGGTCCAAATGGTACTACCGGCCATTAGCTTCCCCTTCCTTCATCCGTCTTGCCAGATCCTCTTCCATGAGTCTGTCCAGAATGGGGTCCATATTTCCGTTCATGAAATCATCCAGCTGGTAAATGCTCATATTCACCCGGTGGTCCGTCACACGTCCCTGGGGGTAATTATAGGTACGGATGCGTTCAGACCGGTCGCCGGAGCCTACCTGGCTCTTCCTGTCCGCCGCTTCTTTACTGATGGACGCACGGAGGGCCTGGTCATAGAGACGGGATTTCAGAATCTGCAGTGCCTTTTCCTTGTTCTGCCGCTGGCTTCTTTCATTCTGGCAGGTCACCACCATGCCCGTGGGCAGATGGGTAATACGAATGGCCGAGGAGGTTTTATTGATATGCTGTCCGCCGGCGCCGGAGGAACGGTACACATCGATGCGAAGGTCTTCTCTCCGGATATCCACATCCACATCTTCCGCTTCCGGAAGCACGGCTACGGTAACAGCGGAGGTGTGTACCCTGCCCTGGCTTTCGGTTTCAGGAATGCGCTGCACCCGGTGCACGCCGCTTTCAAATTTCAGAATGGAGTAGGCATTCTTTCCTTCAATGGTGCATGTCACTTCCTTGAAACCGCCCAGGTCCGTTTCATTGGCATTGGCAATCTCCAGTTTCCAGCCTTTCCGTTCTGCAAACTTGATGTACATCTTGAGAAGGTCCGCCGCAAAGAGGGCCGCTTCTTCACCGCCGGTACCGGCACGGATTTCAAGGATGACGTTCTTTCCGTCATTGGGGTCCTTGGGAATGAGCATTTTATGGATTTCCAGATCCAGCTCTTCCATTTTCTTTTCATTTTCCTTCAGGTCTTCCTTGGCCAGCTCGTGGAGATCCGCCTGGGACTTGTCTTCCAGAATGTCCTTCGCATCCTTGACAGCCTGGTCCGCTTCCTTGTATTCCCGGTACTTGGCCACAATGTCCCCCAGTTCCGCATGTTCCTTGGACAGGGCCCGCCATTTGTTCTGGTCCGCAATGACTGAGGGGTCGCTGAGCTGGTCCTCCAGGGTCACATAACGGGCTTCCATGCCCTCCAGTTTACTCGTCTGCATATGATTACTCCTTTATAATAAGAAATGTAAGAAATCCTTCTTTAATATGTATAAAGTATATCACAGGGTGAAAATGGGCAGTAAAAAACAGGGCCTTGCGCCCTGTTTCTCAGTCGGATGTTTTTCCGTAACGTTTGTTGAACTTTTCGATACGGCCGCGAGCCTTTCCGAAACGCTGCTGTCCTGTATAGAACGGATGGGATTTGCTGCTGATATCAATATTGATCAGCGGGTATTCATTGCCATCTTCCCATTTCACAGTCTGGTTGGAAGTAGCTGTAGAACGGGTCAGGAAAGAGTAGTCAGCACCGATATCACGGAAAACGACTGGATGATAATCCGGATGGATTCCCTTCTTCACTTGTTGCACCTCATTTCAAATACATAGATAATTCTTTGCTATTATAACAAACGATCCCATCGAATGCAAGGGATAATTTTAGAAAAAGTCCCCTGCTCTTTCGCCTTTGTGCCAGAACCTGAAGACATAAGGTACAAATACACGTTTCCCGTCCCTGGTTTTACCCTTTTTCCAAGGGAATCTTCGTTTCTAACTTCTGATTCATCTTTTTCAAAAATATGAGTAAGGCGCGTTAATATTTCATGGTCAATTATTAGAAATTATCAAAAAACTTATTGACTTTGCCATAATGTTGTACTAAACTTAAGTCATGTAAAGTACAGCGCATGAAGAATGTACAAGTACCTGGGAAACATCTTGTACTTTCGGGTTTGGACTGTACATAACCCTGCATTCCAGGGAAATTTTCAAAGGAGTGATTTTTCATGAAAAGAAGTATTAAAAGTGTTTTAACTGCATCTATGGCAGCTCTCTGCGTTATGGGAATGGGTATGTCCGTCAATGCGTACGAACTGAATCCAGAAGTAAAAGACGTAACTCCGGCCCTCCGTGAAGCTTCCACCGTAGGTGTATGGACCCATGAAAATCCGGCAATGAAAAACGCACCGAATAAAGATGCTATTCTGGTTATGACCTTCGGCACCACTTTTACCGATACCCGTCATAAGACCATTGATGCCGTAGAAAAAGCCATTCAGGAAGCTAACCCGAATGTACCGGTATACGAAGCATATACCTCCCACATCATTATTGACCGCGTAAAAGCAAAAGAAGGCATCACCAAGATGACTCCGGAAGAAGCCTTTGCCAAACTGAAAGCAGACGGCTACACCCGTGTTGCTGTTGTTTCCCTGGACGTCATTCCGGGCATGGAATACAGCTATGACTCCGTAGTCACCAAGATGCAGGCTCCTAACTTCAAGAAGATTTCCCTTGCTACCCCGCTCATGTATTTCCAGGGCACCGAAGGCGAACCGGACCAGGTCGTTGATTTCCTGAAAGCCGTTTCCACCCAGTTCCCGAAGATGGGCGCTCACGATGCTACCCTTATCATGGCTCATGGCACTCCGCACCCCGGCAACGCTTACTACAGCGTTATTCAGGACAGACTCCATCAGCTGGGCATGAACAATGTATTCGTTTACTCCGTTGAAGGCCGTCCGAACCTGGAAGACGTCATTCCGAAACTGAAAGCAGGCGGCTTCAATCATGTAACCCTTATGCCGATCATGATGGTTGCCGGCGACCATGCCAATAACGATATGGCCGGCTCCGATCCGGACTCCCACAAGAGCCAGCTGGAAGCACAGGGCTTCAAAGTTTCCACCTACATCCACGGCCTTGGTGAAAACAAAGCTGTCAGAGACATTTATGTACAGCGCGCTGATGAAGCACTGGCTGCACTGCAGAAATAATTTGTGGTATGATATGTAAGAGATGATTTGTCTCTGCATTAGACCCCTTCGTCATCTCGGCGAAGGGGTTTATTTCATCTTAATAAAAATAAAGGAGAATCTGATGAAAAAAATACTAGCAGCAGCTGCCGCTGCCATCCTCTGCTTCTCCCTTTCCGCCTGCGGCACGTCCAAGCAGGAAGGAAACGGGAACGGCGTCACCTACACCTACAAAGACCAGACCATAACCATGAAGGCGCCGCCGAAGCGGGTGGTAGAGCTTTCCGCTCCCCTTCTCAACATGGCCTATGCTGTAGGCGGCACTTCCGCAGCCCGGCCGGAAACGACAAGCCCCATTCCGGAAGAGGCCAAATCCCTCCCTACCCTGGGCCACGTACAGAACATCAACATGGAAACCCTGGTCGGTATGAAACCGGACCTGGTGCTCGGTGAAAAGAACCAGAATTCCAAACTGGAGTCACTCTTAAAGAGCAACAAAATCCCCTACCTCCTCGTCCAATACGACGGCATTACTGATAATGTACCCCTCCTGAAATTTATGGGTCAGCTCTATGACCAGCAGGCCAAAGCGGACAACGTGATCAAAACCTATGAAGACGGAGTAAAGGCGGTGGAAGATAAAGCCGCTTCCAAGACGCCGGCCAAAGTCGCTGTCCTTCGCGCCACCGGCAAGGATGTGACGGCAGAAACACCGAAATCCATCTGCGCCTCCATGGTGGAAATGCTGAAAATGGACAACGTCATCACCAGTCATAAAGACATCAAACTGGACAGCAAAACCGTCCCCTACTCTCTGGAACAGCTCTCTGCCGATGATCCAGACACCATCTTCATTGTCACCATGGGCAAACAGAATGAAATCAACAAGAAACTGGACGAATCCATGAGAAGCAACCCTTCCTGGGCCCACCTGAAAGCGGTGCAGAACAACCGGGTCTACTTCCTGGAACCGGACCTCTTCCTCATGAACCCCGGCATACGGACACCGGAAGCCATGGAAAAACTTTACCAGCTGGCTTATGGAGAATAAAGGAAACAAAAAAAGATACCCCCACAAAAGGGTATCTTTTTTATTGTCCTGCTACAGGGGAAAATCCTCAGGTGCACCGGCCCTATGGGGTGCCCGGCACTTATGTATGCGATTTATCAAGAAGCCCGTTGATGCAGATCATGGGCCTTCCTTTTCTCATTTCCACATCCGCATCTACGTCGAAGACTTCAGCTATGGCTTCATGGGTCATGACTTCCATAGGCGGGCCATGGCGCTGGATGATGCCGTTTTCAAGGACCAGAAGATCCGTAGAATAGCGGACGGCCTGGTTGATCTCATGAAGCACCATGACTACCGTCAGATTTTCTTCCCGGTTCAGCCTGGACACCAGTTCCATCACTTCCAGCTGGTGGCACACATCCAGATAGGTGGTAGGTTCGTCGAGAATCAGTATTTTAGGTTCCTGAGCCAAAGCCATGGCGATCCACACTCTCTGCCTTTCACCGCCGGAGAGACTGGCCACAAGGCGGTCTTTCAGGTGGGTGGTGTTTGTTTTTTTCATAACCTCTGCCACCACTTCCCGGTCCCTGGTGGAAACGCCGCTCCACCAGTGCTGGTAAGGATAGCGGCCGCAGGAAACCAGTTCTTCTGCCGTCATGTCTTTGGGCACGTCGTGGAACTGGGGCAGGAAGGCCACTACCCTGGCCATTTCGTCGGAACTGTAGGAAGAAAGGGGCCTGCCGTCGATTTCAATGGAGCCCTGCTGGGGCTTCAGATTTCCGGTCACCGTCTTCAAAAGGGTCGATTTGCCGCAGCCGTTTCTGCCTAAAAAGGTAACAATACTCCCCCTTCTGATGATGCCGCTGGCACCTCGAAGAACGTGATGGTTTCCAAAGGAAACATGAATGTCCGAAATTTTAATGGCTATATCGTTCGTACTCATCATGCGCTCCTCCTTAAGAGATACAGGAAGAAAGGCGCACCCAGAAAGGCCATGATAATCCCGGCCGGGATTTCAATGGGCGAAAAGAGCACCCGTCCCAAGGTATCGCAGAAGACCAGCACCCCGGCCCCCAGAATGGCAGAGCCCGGCACCACATACTTATAGTCCGTACCGATGATGAGGCGTACAATATGGGGCACCACCAGGCCTACAAAGCCGATGAGGCCGGCAATGCTGACGGCACCGGCAGCCAGAAGGGCCGCCACGGCGGTCATAGAGAACCGTACCTTTTCTACCGGCACTCCCAGGCCCCGGGCCGTTTCATCGCCAAGACTCAGGATGGTGAGGGCCTTGCAGCCTGCCAGTGCCAGGACCAGACCAAGAACGGTGTAAGGAAAGAGGGCTTCCACCTGGGGCCAGCTTCTGGCCGAGAGACCGCCCACCATCCACAGAAGGGCGCCCTGCACTTTATCGGAATAGAAAACAAGAAGGGCGGAAATACCGCTTCCCAGAAAAGCGCTCACTGCCACACCGGCCAGAATAATGCGGCTGGGACGAATGCCATTCTTCCAGGCCAGGGCATAGACTGCCGCCGCGGAAAGCATGGCCCCCACAAAGGCCACGGGAGTCAGCAGAAGCGAAGCCTCCGGCATGAAAATCAGCATCATCACACCTGCCAGGCCTGCACCGCTGGAAACACCTACAATGCCGGGATCCGCCAGGGGATTCTTCATCACCGCCTGCAGAATAGCGCCGGATACAGCCAGATTGGCACCCACCAGGGCGCCCACTATATTTCTTGGGAACCGGATATTCCAAATAACCATATCATCCGTCGTTTCCACATGGCCCATCAGGGTATGCATGATGGAGGCGAAGGAAATATCGGCAGAACCGAAAATCAGGCTGAAAACCATGGCAAATACAGTAAAGGCGCCAAAAATAAAGATAATGAAAATGCGAAGGCCCTTGCTCTTCCCGGTTTCGTTTCTTTTCTCTTCCATACACCCACTCCTTCAAAAGAGAAAATACAAAAAAGAAGCAGTGCTGATTCTTTCAATCACCCGCTGCTTCTCTAATGGAACAGTATCAAAATATCAGTACTATTTAATTATAGCATCTTCAGATATTAATACAAGAGTTTTGCGCCCTGTGGTTCCAAAGAAACGCTTCCCTAGAACCTTCAATCCCTTTGGGCGTGTCTTATTTCTTTCCCTGCACGTAGAGCATATTATCTCTTTTGACCAGGTTGTACATGAGGGCGTTCACGCAGGATGCCACGATGGAACTGCCGCCTTTGGTGCCTCTCACGGTAATGTAGGGGCAGGGAGCACGGCGTACCAGCTGTTCCTTGGAGTCCGCAGCGCCTACGAATCCTACAGGAATGCCGATGATGAGGGCCGGGCGGATGCCGTCTTCTTCTACCATACGGATAGCTTCATAGAGGGCGGTGGGAGCGTTGCCTACGGCAATGATGGAGCCGTTCAGGTCGGTGCCGAAAGAGTTCATGGCTGCCATGGAGCGGGCAATATTCTTTTCTTTGGCAATCCTGGCGATTTCCGGGTCCGCTACGCGGCAGAATACTTCGCCTCCCAGAGCGGAAAGGGCTCTTTTGTTGATGCCTGCTTTGACCATGTTCACGTCGCAGTAAATATTGCAGCCGCCGGCGAGGGCTTTGATGCCTGCTTCTACAGCGCCTTCGCTGGTACGGATGAGATGACCATAGTCCACGTCGCCGGAGGCGTGAATCATGCGGGAGTATACGGTCACTTCTTCCGGAGTGAGGTCGATGTCGCTGATAAAGGGTTCAATGAGATCCATGCTTTTTTCTTCAATGGCTCTCGGGTTTTTGATGAAATCCATAATGTTCCTCCATATATTTCAAAACGCCTTCGGTGGTATCAAAGACCGGGACGCCTTTCAAATCTGCTTTTGGTTTATCGATAACGATGACGGAAATACCGCTGTCCATGGCTGCTTTCAGTTTGGTGTCGCTTCCGCCGATGAGTCCGCTGTTCTTGGTCACCATGACGTCGCAGTGATAGTCGCGGATCATGGCCAGGTTCATTTCATAGGAAAAAGGTCCCTGGATGGCCAGAATGTTTTTGGCTTTCATGCCCAGGTCTTCACACATTTTTATCACATTGGATACGGGAAGCACCCTGGCCCAGATGGTTTTGTCCTGAAGGGAAGGTTCGTGGACGAAAACGGGAAGGGTTTTGGAGCCGGTGGTGAGAAGAACACTCTTCCCCAGGCTGCCTGCCAGCTTTGCTGCTTCGTATTCATCTTTGGCATGATAGAGTTTGTCATAATCGGGAAGGGGAATTTCCGCCCGTTCATAGCGCACATAGTCGATGCCCGTTTCTCTGGAAGCGGCAAGGGCTGTTTCAGACACGATGGCGGCGTAGGGATGGCTGGCGTCAAGGATGAGGGTCACGCCCTTTTCCTTAATGACCCGCACCATGTCTTCTTTTTTGAAACGGCCCACTTCGATGTCAAGGCCCTTATGGGCAGCCAGCACTTTGCCGTACTGGCTCACCACAGTCATGAGGATTTCCCGGCGGCTTTCTTCCGGCTTGGCCATTTCCCGGTCAGCCAATTCAGCGCCGATTTCCCTGCCATCCTGGGTACCAGAAATAATCCAGATCAAACCTTGTACCCCCTTGGTGTAATCATGATTCCATCAGCTACATAGGTGTTGCTGTTGCCGATAATGACGGTGGACTGCATGTCCACATCCGCTTTTGGCAGTTTTTCCAGAGTGGTGACGGTGGTACTCATGCCGGGACGGCCGGCCTTTCTTACGATGCCCACCGGTGTTTCAGGTTTGCGATATTCCAGCACAATGTCACGGATCTGGTCCAGATAGGTGGCACGGCCACGGCTCTTGGGGTTGTAAATGGCAATGACAAAGTCCCCTTCTGCTGCCAGGCGGGCTCTCCTCTTAATGAGATCCCAGGGAGTCATGAGGTCGGAGAGGCTGATGACTGCATAGTCGTGCATCAGCGGCGCTCCCAGGGCGGCAGCGGCTGTATTGGCAGCGGTAAGGCCCGGAATGATTTCACAGGAGGGCCGCTTGTCTTTGTCAACCTTCTCTACCAGTTCCAGTACCAGGCCGGCCATGCCGTAGACTCCGGGATCGCCGGAGGAAATGACAGCCACCTTGTGACCTTCTACAGCCAGGTCTACTGCTTTCTGGCAGCGGTCCACTTCCTGACGCATGCCATTTCCTACCACTTCCTTATCCCCGATGAGGTCTCTCACCAGGGCGATGTAGGTATTGTAGCCTACGATAATATCAGAATCTTCCAGCGCCTTTACGGCTTTGGGAGTCATTTCCTCCTTGTGACCCGGTCCAATGCCGATGACCCGGATAATCCCAGGGCAATGGCCACCGTGGCACTTGCAAACTTCGTTTTCGGCAGAAGCGTTTTTCCCTTCATTGATTCCATTAACGCTGCTGATTGACATACGTTTCCCACTCCTATCGTGTTTTCTACAAATTTTGAAATCGGTAAACCAAAATCTTCCGTCACTTTCCTAAGTTCCTCTGCCTTATAGAAATGAATGGGAAGATGATGGTGCATAGCAAAATCAAGAAGGCCTTTTTCATCGGCCTTGGCATCCACACTGGCCAGGGACGCCACCTGGTATTCATAGGCCCGAGCCTGGAAAAGAGCTTTCTGGAAAGCGTCTTCAATGAGCGCTTCCGCTGTTCCCCGTTTGCAGCCTATGCCCACATACAGATTCTTCGGTATGAGTCTGACAAAAGGTTTGTCCGCATGGACTTTTTCATTGGAAATGATGACGCAGCCTTCAAACTCTTCCTTTGGAAGGTCTGACAGGGGCAGGAAGGAAATGCCTTTTTCAGAAAGCCGCTTTCCTATAGATACCGCTCCCTCTGTTTCCATATCGAGGAACCAGCACACCCTTTTCCCTTCGGCAATAAAGCTGTTCACCGGTTTCAGGGCCCCTAAAGGCTCCACCCGCATCATGAGCTCCCGGGCCACATCATCGGGGGCCCTTCGTTCATGGACATCGGTGGCTGTGGTAATGACGGGATCCGCTCCTGCCGCTGCCGCCACCTCCCGGGCCCAGGCATTGGCACCGCCCAGATGGCCGGAGAGAAGGGAAATGCAGTGCTTTCCGCATTCATCCATCACCAGCACTGCCGGATCCGAAGCTTTGCTCACCACATGGGGAGCCACGGCCCTCACCGCAATGCCGGAGGCCATGATAAAGAGGAGGCCCTCATATTTCGTGAAAATGTCCGACGTGAGAGCCAGGGTGCGGTTGAAATACACCGCTTCTCCCCCGCTTTCTGCGCCCTTTCGTTCATACAGCGTTCCTTCTCCGGAAATTCCATCTTTCACCCGCTGGCCAAGCAGGGCTCCTTCCCGGGAGACTGAAATCACTGCGTACTTCATTTTTCGTCAGTTCCTTTACGGAACATGGTGGTGAATTTGCTGTCATAAAGCTTGGACAGGTCATAGTCCGTATCCAGCACCTTGCCTACCACAATCATGGCCTGGCGCACCACACCGGCTTTATGGAGAATATCGGCAATGGTATCGATGGTGCCGCGGAAAATCCGCTGGTCCGGCCAGGTAGCTCTTGCGACGATGGCCACTGGTGTATCACCCGGATAGCCGCCTTCCTTCAGGGTTTCCATCACCTTTTCAATGGCATGGACAGAGAGGAAGATGCACATGGTGGCCTGGTGGGCTGCCAGAAGGGACAGTTTTTCCTTAGGCGGCACCGGCGTTCTGCCTTCCATGCGGGTAATAATGACAGTCTGGGAAATCCCGGGCAGTGTATATTCCTGCTTCAGGGCAGCCGCGGTAGCCAGGAAAGAGCTCACCCCCGGCACCACTTCGAAATCCTCGTCAGGAATACCGGCAGCACGGAGTCCATCCATCTGCTCCTGGATGGCGCCGTACAGGCACGGGTCGCCCGTGTGCAGGCGCACCACGTCCTCGCCCCGTGCATCCGCCGCGCACATCACGTCGAGCACTTCCTCCAAGGTCATGTGCGCGCTGTCGTAGACGACGCAGGATTCCTTGCACTCAGCGAGCAGCTCGGGGTTCACAAGGCTCCCCGCCCAAACGACCACGTCGGCCGCGCGCAGAAGGCGCGCCCCGCGCAGCGTGATAAGGTCGGCGGCGCCCGAGCCTGCGCCAACGATATGAATCATCCGAGCCTTCCTTCCCGTTTCTCATCGCAACCGTTTACGCCGCCATTCGCGCAGCGGGCAAAACACGGCGCCTGCGGCAGCAATGGGCGCAAATACGCAGGCAGGAGGCGCAATGCCGCCCGCCCTGGGCTTTGACACGTTCACAAGTGCCCACTATCATAGTAAAAGTTTCGGCAACGAGCATATGACAATCGGATAAAAGGAAATGACCGGCGCGGCGCCCGCACAGCCCGCGCTGGCTTGCGGAGGGAACCAGGTGGGAATCCTGGGCAAGGGACATTACTGTATAGGACGCGCGGGCGAACCGCCTCGCGCCCCAAGCCAGACTGCTTCGCCTTTTCCTCACGGCATCGCCGTGGCGTTAGCTCCTTGTGAACCCCGAGGGGTGCGCTTTTCTTTCGCTTGTGCCGACAAGCAACTGTCGCCGGGGGACCGGCAAACCGAGGAAAGGAAAAACCATGTCCGACCAGATGTCACGCCGCGGCTTCATGAGCGCCGCAGCAACCGGAGCCGTCGCGCTCGCCGGAGTCGCGCTCGCGGGCTGCTCCAACACCTCCGCAAGTTCCGAAAAATCGAGTGAAAAGGAGAAGGCCGTGAAGCCGGTCATCCTCGTCACGAGCTTCGGCACGAGCTACAACGACTCGCGCCACATCACCATCGGCGCCATCGAAGACGCTATCCGCGAGAAGTACTGGCAGGACTACGACATCCGCCGCGCCTTCACCGCGCAGATCATCATCAACCACGTTCAGGCCCGCGACGGCGAGAAGATCGACAACATGGACCAGGCGCTTGACCGTGCCGTTGCCAACGGCGTCAAAAATCTGGTTGTCCAGCCTACGCACCTGATGCACGGCGCCGAGTACGACGAGATGTGCGAGGCGGTTGAGCAGTACAGGGACAAGTTCGACAGCGTTGCCATTGCCGAACCCCTGCTGGGCGAGGTCGGCGAAGATGCCACCGTCATCAACGCCGACAAGGAGGCCGTAGCCGCCGCCATCACCGCCGAGGCCGTCAAGACCGCCGGGTATGACGACGCCGCTGCCGCCGCTGCGGACGGCACCGCCTTTGTCTTTATGGGCCACGGCACGTCCCACACCGCCAAGGTCAGCTACAGCCAGATGCAGACCGCAATGCAGACGCTGGGCTATGACAACGTCTTTGTCGGCACCGTCGAGGGCGAGCCTGAGGACACCGCCTGCGATGCCGTTATCGAGAAGGTCAAGGAGGCCGGTTACACCAAGGTCATCCTGCGCCCGCTGATGGTCGTCGCCGGTGACCACGCCAACAACGACATGGCCGGTGCCGAGGACGATTCCTGGCTGAGCCAGTTCAACGCCGCCGACTGCTTTGAGAGCGTCGACACCCAGATCGCAGGTCTGGGCGAGATTGGCGACATCCAGCAGCTCTACGTTGACCACGCCGGGGCCGCCATCGATTCCCTGAACGGCTGAGAAAGACCCATTCTGCCCGGAGGGTAAGCTCCGGGCAGTTTTTTGGTTTTTGGGAAAGCACGGCAGGGGCCGGGCATGTCCGGCCTGCGTCCGATGTGATGCCCTGCCACGCCGTAGGGGCGGATTCCCTCTCCGCCCGCGCCGCCTCC